>ENA-UPSB01000157-UPSB01000157.1-bioreactor-metagenome-genome-assembly--contig:-NODE-157-length-124190-cov-18.796069_pt1 | contig 124190 bp, 88 predicted proteins | sample MGYA00238182_ERZ773286 | MGnify/ENA primary metagenome ERZ773286 (study PRJEB29026, sample SAMN07631240) | bioreactor metagenome | isolation source: Switchgrass digestor | place: USA: Dartmouth... | reverse complement strand
TTAGCGTGGTTATGGGCTCTTTTTCCCTCTTCTAACTGCAAAATTCAGGTTTTTATCATAACCGAAACTCAAAAAAATAGCAATGTATCGGCAGGATCTGCAAAAATATATGAATTTAGAAAAGCGGGTGCAGTAGGTGATTATGCCGACGAAGGAGCAGCACGCTGCGCCGCAATACCGGACTAAGCTATTGTGCAATGACCGAAACTTTCAGGGAGTGCAGTCTGGAGATGGGCTGTCAGAGTGAGGACAAGCAAGCCGGGAAATTTAGGAGCGGGTGATTCAGGCATTTTTGGTGACGCAAAGTAACATGCTCCGAAGCCATGCTGTACACCGTTAAGTTGCGGGCGTGGTACTGAGCGACCCCAGGTATGGATACTGCTGGTAAGATAATTATAAACTGTTGAGCGTGAGTTATGGCAAGTGCTTTGTTACTCAAGGAGACAAAATGCCCGAAGCAGGACCCGCATACAAAAAATAAGCTTTTCAGGCAAAGCGGCTGACAAGGCAGAAAAACGGCGGCAGACTGGTTAGCTGCCGCCGTTTTTCTGCCTTATATTTTATTTTTAGCTTCAAATTCCTTCATAAATTCAACAAGCTTCTTTACACCCTCAATTGGCATTGCGTTGTAAATGCTTGCCCTCATTCCTCCGACGCTTCTGTGTCCCTTGAGGTTGACAAGGCCATTTTCTTCGGCTTCCTTTACAAACTTGGCATCCAGGTCCTTGTTTCCGGTTACAAACGTAACGTTCATCAAGGAACGGTCCTCTTTTCTTACAGTACCTTTGAACAGTTTGGAATTGTCAAGGAAATCATACAGGATTTTGGCCTTTTCTTCATTTATTTTCTGCATTGCAGGTACACCGCCAAGTTTTTTCAGCCATTCAAAAACAAGACCGCAGATATAAATGCTGTAACAAGGAGGTGTATTAAACAGCGAACTGTTTTCAGCATGAACCTTATACTGCATCATGGTGGGAACTTCGGGCTGAACATCGGTTATCAAGTCTTCCCTGATTATTACGACAACAACACCCGCAGGCCCCATATTCTTCTGTGCACCCGCAAAGATCAGGCCGAATTTTGTAACATCATATACTTCCGAAAGGATATTTGAAGACATGTCCGCAACAAGGGGAACATTACCTGTCTCGGGAAGTTTTGTATACCTGGTTCCATATATTGTATTGTTTGTCGTGATATAAAAATAATCTGCGTCTCTGCTGAACGTTTCAGGGTTAAGCTCCGGAATATAAGAGAATTTTGCGTCTTCAGAAGAAGCTACAACATTTACTTTTCCATACTTTCTTGCTTCACTGATTGCCTTTTTTGACCATTCGCCGGTATTTACATAATCAGCCTTTCCTTTTTTCATCAGGTTCATCGGAATCATCGCAAACTGGGTCCAAGCTCCCCCCTGCAGGAAAAGCACCTTGTAATTTGAAGGAATATTCATCAGTTCCCTGAGATCTGCCTCAGTTTTTTTGATAATTTCATCGAACCATTTTGAACGATGACTCATTTCCATTACCGACATGCCTGAGCCATGCCAGCTAAGCATCTCATCTCTTGCTTTTTCCAAAACCTCTACAGGTAATGCCGAGGGCCCTGCCGAAAAATTATAAACCCTGTCCATTTTCCATCCTCCTATATTTTTCTGTAAGAATCAGCTGAGCTTAACCGGTGTATGCCATCTCAGATGTATATATTTCTGACGGTAAAATAAGAGCAATTATATAAAGATACAACTCAGCCTCAATTGTTACAAATAAATTAAATTTTAAGTAATATTTTATCATTCAATGTTATTGCTGTCCATACTTTATAAGCATAAATTGTTAACATTTTAACAATAATTTTATCATATTTCAACCGGGCATCAGGGTATATCTGGGAACTGTTAAGACAAATTTACCGTCTTAATAAACGAAGCCGGTTAATTATTTGTTATCATATTGATATGGATACATTAGCGGCATAATATAATAACTTGGGCAGGAGGGAAGTTATGAAAAGAGTAATAGCATTGATCGTGGTCTTCACATTTATTACCGCGCTGCTCTGGGCAGCAGGTCCTCCAAAGACGGTTTACGCTGAAGAATACAGAAACGGATTTATGCTTATGCCGTCAGATTATGACAGTACCGGGATCAGCACCAGTACTGATTTTATTCTGAAAACCGATGACAAATACAGCCAGGAACAAATATCCCGGATGCTGAGACTTTTGGGTGATATTCCGCTTAAAATCACACAGAAAACGGATAATGAGTTCATTGTAACTCCTGAGAGAGAACTGGATCAAAACAGCCTCTGCACATTTGTAATAACCACGCCTGAAAAAGAAACCATTACATGGACCTTTCAAACACAGCGAAAATTTTCAGTTTTGGGTACGCTTCCGGCTAACCGGTCAAACTATGTGCCTGTAAACAGTGGAATTGAGATTTATTTCAGCCATAAAAACTTCGGTGACATAGAAAAATACTTTGAAATTTCGCCAAAAACAGAAGGGCGTTTTGAAACCAATGGCTATGCTGCCGTATTTATCCCGAAGAAACTTCAGCCTGGTACAATATACAAGATAACAATCAAAAAGGGTCTGCCTCTTAAAGGCACCGATCAGAAACTTGACAGGGATTATGTTTTTGCTTTTGAAACAGAACCTGAAAAAACCGGCGAAATGGAATACAGGGGAAGCCTTTTCTTCGGTTATAACGTCCTGGAATTCTCAACAAAGGACGCGCCATTAATCCCGATAAATATATACACAGCTGATCGCAGCACCGGCAAAGCCGTTGTCAGCACCGATATTTACAGGTTTAACAGCGCAGAAGAATTTATTGACGCTGCAAAAACACTTTTTGAAATACCATACTGGGCCTATTCCGCTCAGGAGAACAAGGCAATTTCGGCCGATAATCTTACAAAGGTCATTTCCTTCGAGCAGACCTTCGACCTGACAGAATGGCAGGAACGCTATCTTTCTGTGCCTGAACCCCTCGAAAAAGGATTCTACCTGGTACAAAGCAGCTTTAACGGCCTGACTGCCCAGGTTCTTGTACAGTCAACCGATTTATCGGCATACTATGTTGAAAGTGATACCAAAACGGTTTTCTGGGTTAACGATTTAAGTACGGGCAAGCCGGTGGAATCCGCCGAAATTATAACAAACGGCAATAGCAAAACATATACTACCGACTCTGCGGGGGTTGCTTCCTTTGATACTGTTTTCAACGAGCCCGACGATTTGGGTGTATACAGGCTCAATTGCTATATTGTCCGCAAAGAAAGCGACGAGCTGGTACTGATAAATACAAGGTACAGGACCCTTGATGCGGTTTATTTTGCCCCGGAAAACTACTGGAGATACTTTCAGACAGACAGGAATCTCTATAAACCTGATGATCTTGTACAGTTCTGGGGGTTTTTGAAGAACAGGAATGACAATACCTCTCCATCCGAAATTACGGTTGAAATTTCCGAAGGCAGTTACTGGTGGATGCCTGAGGCCCGGTATCTGAATTATTTCCTGCCGGTTATCCGGAAACCTCTTGTTTCTGTAAAAGTACCTGCGGAAAACGGCTTTTTTGAAGGCAGCTTCAGACTTCCGGAGCTTGAACCCGGGGGCTATCAAATCACGATAAAATCTGGCGAAGATGTACTGAACAGCCATTATATCCAGGTTCAGAACTATGTAAAGCCTGCATACAAAATGACTGTCGAAAAGGACAAAAAAGCCATATTCCTGAACGACACTGTTAATTTCACTATTATACCCGCGTTCTTTGACGGTACACCGATGCCGTTCCTTGACGTTTCCTACAGTATGGGCGGTTATCCTTTTAAGGAAGTATCAAACACCGTCAAAACCGGGGCGGACGGAAAAATTGTCATTCCGTTTACTGCTGAAACACCTGATGTCACTGTACAGGGAGAGAGATGGGTATACCTGAATGCAACCGCGTCGCTTCCCGAAAGCGGTATGATCAGCGGTGGAGCTCACGTGCGGGTATTTCTGAACGATATCCACGCTGCATTTACCTCCAAAGCCGACAAGAACGGAAGAATCATCCTCGAAGCAAGGCTCAATGAAATCGATCTTGACAGGATAAACAACAGCAGCGATGAATACATCACGGATTACACCGGTGCTCCCGTTCCGTACAGAAGAATTACCGGAAATGTCATATACCACACATATGAAAAGATTGAGGACGGCGAGGAATACGATTATATAAACAAAGTGGTCAGAAAACGTTACCGCTATGAAGAACGGAAAGAAACTGTTGAAAGCTTCTCGTTCACAACCGATGAAAAGGGTGTTGCTTCAAAATCATTCAGTCTGAAGCATCCCAATGAAGGTTATTACACGGCAGAGTTAACCTGGACTGACAATCGCGGCAGAACGATGACCCGGGAAGTATACCTGTCAAACCACACCTATATTGAACTTGAAAGGGACCATGATTACGACTGGTTCCACCTGGAGGCTGACAAGGAAAAATACCGCACCGGCGAGGAAGCTGTAATTACGTTTAAGAACCATGATGAAACCGTTCCCGCTGAATCGGTACTGTTCATTGAATCCCGTAACGGCATTACCGGTTACAGTGTTCAAAACGGTCCGGTATACAGAACTGTATTTGACAAAGAAAAAATTCCGAATTTCTATGTAACTGCCGTGTATTTCAACGGTAATGGCTATGTAAATGCCGGAACGGTAAATCTCATATATGACACTGATGAAAAGAAAATCAGTATTGTAATGAAAACAGACAAGGACAGCTATCGTCCCGGCGAAACAGTCAATATCGATATTACCGCATTGGATGAAAACGAAAAGCCTGTGCCTGCATACGTAAACGTTGCAGCTATAGATGAAGCACTGCTTGAGATATCGTATTACGGTACGGATGTTCTTGCAAGCCTCTATCAGTGGCTCAGCAGCGGAATTATATATTCAAATTCATCCCACCGAATGGGTTCTGTGCCGGCAGAAATTGTAGCGGACAGCGGTTTGGCCGGCCTTGCCGAAGCTCCGCAAATGGAGTTGGCAGACGTGGCAATAAGGTTTGACACGCCGCAGAAATCTTCCGGATCAGCCATGAATCAGGTTCAGGTAAGAAGCGATTTCAAAGATACCGCGTTATTCAGGACAATTACGCTGGATGAGAACGGGAAGGGTTCATTGTCATTCAGATTACCCGATAATGTAACATCGTGGCATGTAGTTTTTGCAGGAATCTCTCCCGATCTTTACGGCGGAACCGGGGAAGCTTCACTGAAAGTGACTCTTCCGTTCTTTATAAATGACAGTTTGAATAATACCTACCTCAAAGGCGATTTCCCGTATATCGGGGTATCGGCTTACGGCAATGATCTTAAGGAAGGTGAAAAAATCATTTACCAGGTTACCTGCGAACAGCTGCCTGACTTTATCCAGACGGCAGAAGGAAAAGCTTATGAACGGGTCAATATTCCGCTGTGGCAGCTTGACAGGGGCGTTTACGACATTGAAATCCGGGCTGTAAGCGAAAGAGGATTATCCGACGGTATCAGGAGAACAATTTATGTAGCCGATACCTACCATGAAATCGAAAAGGCAATAACCGAACCGTTAAGGGTTAACATGAACATATCAGGCGGAACAACAGGACTTACCACGTTAATCTTTACAGATGCCGGCAGGGGTAAATTAATTCCGGCACTCTACGAACTGGCATACAGCGGAGGAAGCAGGCTGGATCAGAAATATACTGCGATGAAGGCCAACCACATACTCAACGAATTAATTCCCGACAGGGAAAATCAGGTCGAAGAAAAAGTTGACCTGAACCAGTACAGGAAAGACGACGGCGGTTACGGAATACTACCGTACTCCGAAAGTGATGTTGAATTATCGGCCCTGCTGGCTGCGATGATTAAAAATGAATCAGGTTCGGCCAAACTTAAGCAGTATTTCTACTCACTGATATTTGCAGAACCGGGCAGGGTAAATGCTCCCGCATTATACGGCCTTGCAGTACTAGGTGAACCGGTATTGCTTGATCTTAAAGAGGCAGCCGGTGTAAGTAACCTGACGGTTAAGGATAAAATCTATCTTGCCCTTGCTTTCGAAGAAATCGGTGAAAAGACAACGGCACGCAAAATTTATGACAATGAAATAGCCCCGTGGTTCGAGGAAAAGAAACCATATGTGCGTGTCAAGACATCTGATGACACAGATACAATACTTAAGGAAACAGCCCTTGCAGCAGTTCTGGCTTCCAGGCTTGATACAGCGCATAGGGAAGGCTTGTATCAGTACATTGTCAATAACCGTTCTACAAAGATACTGGTAAATGCCGAGAAACTGCTTTTCATAACAGAAGAGCTGAACAAGCTGGCTCCTGCTGAGGCATCATTTTCCTATGAGTATGACGGAAATACATGGAGCGAAAAAATTCAGAACGGCAGTGCCGTTACCGTCAAAGTTCCCTCGGTGAAACTTAATGATTTAAGAATAACCGAAGTAAACGGAGAAGTGTCTGTTACATCGGTGTTTAAAGCACCGCCGGTATCCGGGTCTGAGCCTGACGCAAACCTTAGAATCAAACGCACGTACTATGATTACAGGACAGGGGCAAAAACTAACGAATTCAGGCAGAATGATATAATTAAGGTTGTAATTGAATGGGATATCGCCCCCGTTGCAATTGACAGCCACTATGAGATAACAGATTTTGCTCCTTCGGGCCTCAAACCAATTGAAAACCCGTACCAGGCCGGCATTAATCCCGATAAATTCTCCTGGTGGTTCAGAAATATCGACGGGCAGAAAGTAACTTTCAGTGTATTCCGTGATGCTGAAAAGAAAGAACCGCTGGTTTACTATGCACGTGTAGTCAGCCCGGGAACCTTTACCGCCGACAGCACAATTATCCAGGGTACTGTTGTAAAAGACAGCATCAGGTTCGGAGATAAGGCAAAAATCAAAATTACTGAGTAGGGAAAAGATCCTGAAAACAGAAACGCACCTTTCGGTGCGTTTCTGTTTTTTTATTGTTATTATTCCTTGACACTGGTAAACATAACTGATTCTATTATCCATCTCTGGAATATTCCATAAATGATTAGGACCGGAACCAAAAGCATAACCGAACCTGCCATCATTCTGGGAACGTGGGTATTTATCGCATACTGTTCATTGAATTTTGCCACCATTACAGTAACCGGCTGCCAGCTTTCATTTTTTATGAAAATTGTAGGGGCAAGGTAATCATTCCATGAACCTATAAACCATAACACCCCGTGGGCTGTAAGAGCAGGAGTGATCAGCGGCAGTACGATACGGTGAAACATTTCAAAATAATTACATCCGTCTATCTTTGCAGCTTCGATGACCGAATCCGGAACATAACTCAGATATTGCCTCAGGAAGAAAATCATGAGCACATTGCCTGTAAGTTTCGGCAAAATCATCGGCCAGGGAGTCTGAAGCATTTTAAACTGGCTGAACAGAACAAACTGCGGTATCATTATCGACGGAAAAGGAACCATAATCCCGCTCAGCAATATAAGAAATACAGCGTTCTTCCCCCTAAAATTTATTTTGGCAAATGCAAATGCAGCACCGGCTGAAACCAGGGAGCCGACAATAACCGGAGGCACCGAGTACAGAATTGTATTCAGAAAGCCTCGGACAAGGGGTATCTCATCCCATATCTGAATATAACTTGAGAAATCCCAGGTCCTGGGCAGTAGCCCGGCAAGATATATATGCATTTTGGGCTTGAATGATGTAAATATCATCCATATGAACGGATAAAGCATAATTACCGACCCAAGAGCAAGGAAAATAAACACCAGAACATCTATTATTTTTTTACGCCTGCTCATAGTGCTCCCTCCTTCCGTTAATATAAAACTGGAAGGCAGTTATAACAAACACTATAATTCCGAGTACATTTGCCACCGCCGAACCATATCCGGCTTTTGAATATCTGAAGGTGTTATCATAAAGGTGAATTACCGTGGTAAACGTGCTGTTCGCAGGACCGTTTCCTGCAAAAACCAGCCTTGGTTCGACATACATCTGTGCACCGCCTATAATTCCGGTAACAACAAGATAAAATGTCACAGGCATCAAAAGAGGAATTGTAATTTTTCTGAAAGTATAAAACCAGCTGGCCCCGTCAATTTTGGCCGCCTCATAGTAAGTTCTTGAAATTCCCTGCATACCGGCTATGTATAATATAATTGAATTCCCAAGACCTTTCCATACAGCCATTATAATAATGACCCATTTTGTATATCCCGGATGACTCATCCAGTTAGGGGGATTTTTAATTCCAAGCGCCAGTAGATAAGTATTGATTACACCGCCGTCGGACATAAACATGCGCTGGAAAATAAAGCTTACTGCAACTGTACTGGTTATTACAGGTGTGTAATATATAACTCTGAAAACATTTTCATACCTGGTTCCCCTGTTCATAAGAGAGGCATATACCAGGGACAAAACCAGTCCTATCGGTATGCCAATCATGTAAAAAAATGTATTTCCAAGACTCTTCCAGAACAACGGTGTATTGAACATGGTAATGTAGTTGTCCAGGCCGACCCACTTCGCCGATGTGATTTTCTGACCCAGGGGCCAGGCGGTGAAACTTGCATATACTGTCATGCACAGTGGTATCAGCACAAAAACTACCAAACCAATAATGGGGATAAGCACAAAAGCATATCCCCATATATTGTCCAATACACGAAAGTATGCTTTTTTACTTGTTTTGTTTTTCAAGCAGCAACGCCTCCCGCATATCAGATATTAGTCAAGTAATGATTATTTGAACGGATTCAGGGCAGCTTCATCCTGTATAGCCTGGTCAAGCAGTTCCTGGGCTTTTGGCTGGACCATCTGGCAGTATTCGCGTACACTCATCGGTTTTACACCTTTGTCTATTCCCTCATAATAACTCCATACGCTGTCAACGCCTGAAATAAATCCTTCTGTATGCCAGATTGCATTGAATGTAAGCGATGTGGGAACGCGGTGTCCGTTTTTACCCTGAAGCATCCTTATAAATATCACACGTGACTCAGGGAAGTAGGAATCATCGGTGAGATATTCACCTTCAGCCATTGACACAATATTGGGTACCTGTCCTCCGCGCTTTGCAAGGAAGCGCTGTACTTCTTCGTCGGCTGAAAGGACATATGCCAGTTCAGCAGCAAGTTTCTGGTTTTTGGAATCCTTTGATACGCAATATCCAATTGAATCCACACGGCCAAACCACTTATCCTGTCTTTCTTCAATTGACAGGTTTGCATATCTGTCGCTTATAGGCCATGGGGCAAGGTCAAAATCAAACCATGACTTGCCGGGATTAATTGCCTCATCATCTTCAATTGCCTGGAATGCACCCACATCCCATGTTCCGCACGGGAAATATGCAACACGCCCTGCAAGGAATTTCAGGTAACCGGTGACTTCGTCGGTGGAAAGACCCGAGCCACCCATTTCAACTATTTTCATAAATCCTTCATATCCTTCAATAAATTCCGGTGTATCAAAAAGAACTTTTGTTGCATCCTCGTTAAGATAATCTCCTCCTGCACCCCATATAAACGGCTGCAGACAGAAATCTTCCCAGAGATGTGTTCCGTAAACCTGTTTGGAACCTGCAGTTTCAGGAAGTGTGGGATCTTCGAACGTGAGTGTTTTACAGAGAATTGCAAACTCGGTAAAGGTATAAACAGGAAGGTTTCCATTTTCGTCTATTTCGGGAAAGAACGGCAATGTTCCGTCTTTGACAAGAGCTTCTATCTGAGGACGACGTTTTTCAATTATCGCCTTGTTGACAGTCATCGGGACGGCTGAGAAATCCTTGGGCAAAGCCCATATTTTACCTTCTCCCAGTTTGTCTTTTTCCACGTCATACCTGTACAGATTCAATGCCTCGGGCCAAATCTTGTTCAGAGAAGAAACGTCCAGCAAATCGTCAAGAGGAACTATTTTGTCAGCCCATACACGTCTTTTTATGTCTCCGAGACCAAGATAGAAGACATCCGGTGCGGCATTTGCAGTCAAAGCAGCTTCCAGTTCGGGCCAGTATTGATCTCCCGCGACCTGGAAATTAACCGTACAATTGAACTTTTCTTCGAACTGGGAAATAACTTCCCTGTACATTGCCTGTTCGTGTTCCTGAGCAAAAACTGATACGTTCAGAACAGGTTTGTTCCCCTTGGTATCAGGCACGTCGGTTTTTTCTGTCTTACCGCATCCTGCCAGCAAAGATGCCACGATAAGAACCAGAAGAATTACGGATAAATGTTTTTTCATGGCGTATCCCCCTTTGAATAAAATTATTTAATTTTTATATTAATTTTTTATTATTTTATTAATTATTTTAATAAAACATGAAATACTTTTGTATTTAAAATGATATCATTCCCATTATGGCTTGTCAATACCCTAAGTTGTATAATTATTACATGGAATTTTATTTTTGCTATTAAGTTTTTGGTAATTTTGCATGCTTTTTTGGATAAATAACTGCTGTTCCTTTCAAATAACTATGAAATATTACACAATAACCTAAAATACGATAAAACCAGTGAATCTGCGTGCGTATTTCCAATTACGATTGAAAAATTGTATTTCAGGGTATAAAATAAACAGGGGGAAATATATATGATCTCTGTCGATATATGTAACAATGCACTGGAAGCTTATATAACCATTCATGAATTGCCGGAGGATTACAAAAAGGATCGGAATAAACTTGTAGATGCCATACGTCATGCACTGAATAACGCAAATGTAAACTATGGCATAATGCACGAGGTAATGTACGGCGAATTGCCGCTGAACACTCCGGTACTAATTGCAAAAGGAAAACCGCCTGTCCACGGAACCGATTCAGTAATAAAAATGTTTGAAGTTCCTGAACCCAAACCACTGCTTATAGAGAATGACAAGGTAAATTTCTATGAACTTAATCTGATTCATCATGTTAAAACCGGGGACTGGCTTGGTGAAAGAATTGATCCCACCCCCGGCGTACCGGGGATTGATGTCCATGGTAATGAAATAAAACCTGATGAAGGTATCCTTTATCCTCTTCTTTATGATTATAATTCGGTTACGCAGGTAAGAACAGAAGGGAAAGACGTTTTGTATGCCCTTAAGGACGGCGCGGTTCATTATGTAGATGGCAGCATTGCGGTGTATGATGTCCTGGAAATAAACGGAGATGTGGACTTCAACACCGGAAACATAGATTTTAACGGTTATGTTAACATAAAAGGCACAGTGGAGGACAATTTCTCTGTAAAGGCTGAAAAGGATATTGAAATAGGCGGAGTATACGGAATCGGCGGTGTAAAACTGATTGAAAGCACAGGAGGAAGTATTTATATCCGGGGCGGAGTTGCCGGTAAAAACAGGGCAAAAATTATATGCAAGGGAAATCTTTATGCCAAGTTCATATCCGATGCCGAAGTAATATGTGAAGGCTCGGTTTTTGTCGGTTTTTATATATGGAACAGCAATATCCGTGCGAAGCAGGTAATAGTTGAGTCAGGCAGAGGACAGATTGTGGGCGGCTGTATAGATGCTGATATAAGGGTTGAATGTGCTGACATAGGAAACCGCCTGGAAAAGCGGACAATTATAAATATCCGCGGGTTTAACAGGGAACAGCTTAAAGCTGAGATGGACGAACTGTTGGGTATTATTCAGTCGGAAAAGAGGCATCTTGCGGACCTCAGGGACTGGCTGAAATCCTGTAACATGGAACCGCAGAGCAACAAACCGGAAATCAAAAAAACTCAAATGGAAATATTCCGGAAACAGGAAGAAATAAAAAAACTTGAAGCAAGCTGCCTGAACATTTCCAATTACCTGAAAACCCCGGGGACCGGGGCTCTGGTTGTCAAAAACTATATATACCCTAAGGTAAGGATTACAATACAGAACCAGTCTGTTGAAATAATGAAAAAGGAATTCAGACCCACTTATATACTGAGAGACGGTGTAATAGCAACGCTGTAGTACCGTTATGGTTATTTTATTACTCTCCGGATGCCAAGCAGATTTTCACCGTACTTTGACAAAGTTGCTATTACAACCTTGCCTTTTGTTGAAGAAGCATGAATAAACTTGTCATTCCCGATGTAAATGCCGACATGTCCGATCCGGTAAGAATCATTTACATCGAATAAAAGTAAATCACCCGGTTTAAGGTTCTCCCTTGAAACCTTCGTACCTGCGTTTGCATATTCAATGGCCGATCTCGGGAGTTTAATGCCGAACTTCTTGAATACATACTGGGTAAACCCGGAACAGTCAAAACCGTTCGGCGTTGAACCGCCGTATACATATTTGACACCCAGAAACTGTTTTGCATATTCAATTATCTTATTGGCAAGCTCTACATTATAATACTGGCCGCCTGCAGAAGAACGGGATGCCAGGACTGTTTCATCGGCCAGATACTCATTATATACGTATCCTTCCTTACCGTCGCTTGTCAATACTCTTATATAATCATTACTTTTTTCAAATACCTGGACTTTTTTGCCAAACGGAATCGTCCCGAGCAATTCTGTTTCAGAACCGGGCCCTTTCCTGAGATTTACGGCATTTACAACTACATACTTGTATACAGGCGGAGCTGTATCCGAAAGATATTCTGCAAAAACATAGCCCTCAACCTTTTCATCGGTAATTATTTTTACCCATTCACCGCTGCTTTCGAGGCACTGGACCCGTGTTGCCTTGGGCAGAGCTGTAACTTTTTCGGTTTCTGAACTTGGGCCTTTTCTGACATTAAGGAGATTCACATTTACAAACTTATAAACGGGAGAAGTTGTCCCGATATTTGGTTCAGATTCCACCTCCGAAGAATTATCAGCCACAGCCTGTATTTCCGTATCCTGTGGTTCATCATTCTCCGGAGTTTCGCAATGAACCGGCTCGCTGTTATCAGATAAACCGGAATCATCTATGCTTAATGAAATATTTGCAGAAACAACAGAATTAAAATCTTCCGTGATTGGAGAAATACTTCTGTCGTTACTCAGGATTTCAGGTTCATTATCATTCGCGTATTGCAATGCAGGATTTTCGTCATTCCTGATACCGGCTGAAGTGTAAACAACAGCTGTAACAACAATTATCAGCCCGGCCAGTATCTCTGCACTTCTTCTCAGCAGGCTTGACTTTACCATTGTTCCTCCTGTCGGCCTCAAAGAGCCGCATTACACATTTTATATAATTTACGTTTGTCATGTTTTCGTCAGTATGTTCATTTTGCACATTTTACATTTTAACATTATAAATTTCTTTGTACAAGTCATTCTATGGAAATTTACATTTTTTTGTTACCTTAAGGCTGAATTATTTCCCGCCTGATACAATACAAAAATCGGGTCTGACGCTGTCAGACCCGATGCCAGACCGCCTTGACCTGCTATGAACAGGTTATTTTACGGTTCCATACCATTCGTTGATTTCTTTTGTAATCTGATCTCCGCCAAGTTTCTTCCAGTCCTCAACAAATTTATCAAACAGTTCAATCGGCTCACCCATTATAATCTTTGTAAACACTTCCTCTTCCATTGCTTCAAGCGTAGCATTCCTTTCAACCATGGTAGGCGTAGGTGATCCGTAGAATTTGTCATACAGGTAATTACCTGACTGAACATATTTGTCAATTATATCAAAACTGCCTGGTGTACCGAAAATATGCGCGTCACCATAGTGGTTCCTGTCACCGGCCTGGTACAGCTTGATTCTGTCATAGTAACCCTGTTCCTCTGCATTGAGTATGGATGTGTCACCTGTTTCAAGAGCCTTGACTACGTTGTAATGAGCGATCAGGTTCTTTTTCGCAGGCTCGTATCCAAGCACCTGGTACTGCCATACAGCAATGCCGTTTTCGTCATAGTTCAACTTGTCATACCACTCATCTGCTTTATCCTTGCTGTCACGTGAATATCCTGCAGAACCTGCTTCCACCAGTTTCATGATTGCTTCGGGATGTTTATATTTCGCATTTACTGCATAATATCTTGTTACAGGCATTTTTGTTATGGGCATTGCCGGTTTGTCATCTGTTGAAACCAGCTCAAGAGCTACCCATTCAGCATTGGGATCGTTAACAGCGTTAAATTTCAGAATAGCACCGGGAGTAGACATACCGCCATACATAACGCCAATCTTGCCGGCAGCTATGGATTCCTGAACCTTGTTTCTGTCCTTAACGCCGAACTCAGGATCTATCATGCCTTCCTTGTACAGTCTCTGCAGTTCCAGCAAAGCTGTCTTAACTTCGGGCTGAATGCTGCCGTACACAATATTTCCGTTTCCGTCATCAATCCATCTTCTGATATATGCATGGTATCCGGCAAAGAATCCGGTTGCTCCAAAGTGGTTGTCCTTGATGAAGTTCTTGGTAAGCCCGAGACCATAGGTATCGTCCTTGCCGTTCTGATCCGGATCATTCTTTGTAAATGCTTCTATGACCTTAAGTAAGTCCTGCATTGTTTTGGGAACTTCAAGTCCCAGGTTTTCAAGCCAGTCGGTTCTTACATATAAAATCTGAAGCGAGTCAATTGCTGAACCTGTATGGGGAATAGCATAAAGTTTTCCGTTTACTTTTGCAGTGTTAAAGCTGACTATATCCTGTTCAAGTATACTTTTTGTAAAATCCGATGTTCTTGTCTGGTAAAGATCTGTTAAGTCGTACAGCATTCCGTTGTTGGCAAGTTCAATCAGGTTCTTGTTGTTCAGCCACATTAAATCAGGCAGATCTCCTGACGCAATTGCTATATTCATTTTCTGTTCAAACTGTTCCTGGGGAACAACCCAGACATACTTCAGTATAATTCCGAATTTTTCTCTGTAATAATCAATCCAGACATTGTTTTCAATATCCTGTCCTTCGGCAAACTGAATTCCGTCGTTAAGAAATCTCCATGCTGTCATTTCTATCGGCGGATCATATTTTGCGAGAAGATCTTCAGAATCTGCAGGAGCATTCGGTGTCGCTCCGACAGTCGGGGTAACGTTAGCCCCGGGTGTATTTGTTCCGGTTTTTCCGCAGGCTGCCAGCGACAATACGATCAGTGCAGTCAGCGCCAATACCGAAATCCTTTTTGCCATTCTCAGTTTCATGGTCCTCCTCCTCCAAAATGTCCCAAAAGCTTTGTTTTTAATGAGATCTCATTGATTACAATTATATTGACCCATAATTTTGCGAACAATATTCATCTCTTTACTTTAAATTCATTTCTTTACATGTTGAAAAAACGAATAAAAAAAAGCGGATTTTTACATATCCGCTGTGCATATGCCAATAATTCACGTACTTACATGATTTTTAACGCTAAAGCATGGGATTCAGTCCTTCCCACGTTACATTCCATGTTCCGTCTTTCGGGAATCCCGGCAATTGCCCGCTGCAGCCCCTCCAACCTGCTGCCATCATTGCAACGGCCGCCAGTAAACCGCCGTTTCCGGGCAGATATATCGGGAGATCTTTCCTGTCAGCCTGCTTGTTGTGTCCGTTGACGAGGTATTCGTTCTTCGGGGAGTCAAGGAACAGTGCATCCAGCGCCAAATCAGGCCGTCCAAGCCTTGCCGCAGTCATTGCCATCATCGGGAAGTCCCAGCCCCAGACCTCCTTCATCTGCCAGGTTTTCATAACTCTCAGAAGAGTGTTCAGCATAATTTCGCGATTAACCTTTGTCCCGGGAAGTATTCCCATCGCGCCGAGCATTGAAGGATGATCCCTGTTGAACAGTGTGAATGTATCGGGGCAGTTCTCATGAGCAAGGTACAGGCCATCCTTTACCGGCAATTCTGCCAGATTGTCGGCAACCTCTTTCCATTTACCGTTGATTTCAAGACCAAGCCGTTTTCTCCATTCATTTGCAGTCCTTAATCCAAAAGCCCAGTATTCCAGCTCAAAGGCCGGGTTCAGCGTAATTTCAGGCTTGTGATTTTCCTGTGCCGGTATTAAAGCCGGACCCAGAACGTATCTTCGGTTTTCCTCATCATATTCGGCATATGATGCCATAAACTCCGCCGTTTCAAATACTATATCCCTGTACTTCTCCAGTGTTTCCCTGCAAGGCCTTATACTGTACAGCAGCTCTGCGTAATAAACAGGATGGGGTTGTTGCCAAATGAGAAGCGGGCCTATAGGTGACGGGCTGTCATCACCGTCTTTCGACGTCATTTTTGGCCATCTGGCCCCTTTGTATCCCTGTGACTTCGCCAGTTCCCTGGCTTTATCCAGAATTGAACCGTACCACCCTAGGCTTTTTTCAAATAAATCAGGTCTTCCCCACAAGGCAAAATGCACACCATGCCACCAGTGCATCTCAAGATGGAATTTCCCGTACCAGCTGTTGAATGTAAGCCCGGTTTCCTGGGGCGGCAGCGAACCGGCACACTGAATGGCCATAAGGTAAAGAGAAAGAATAACCCTTCTTTCAAGCTCACGGGCTCTTTCATCAGTACTGCCCGCAAAATCAATAATGCCCCCGTTATTCCAGTAACTTTTCCAATAGTCGCTGCTGTCAGCAAGAACCTCGTAAAAGGAAGGAATTTCTCCATTCATTTCATCAGGTGAAAACCAGCACAGGAATTCCAGTTCATCCTTTCCGGGCAACACATTTATTCTGAAGCTGTTCCTGCCTGTCCGTTCCAGCTTTGCACCTTCCGACCATACAATTTTTACAAAGTAGCCGTCATTGTCCATTGTCCGGCGCAGACAGACATAATTTTCACCCGAGGCAATTATATCGGTAGAATGCCTGTGATCGCTGTTCCAGTCTGCTGCTGTCATGTCGGGCGATCCATACGGAAACCTGGTTTTAATGCCCAGCCTGCCTTGTGCCAGAAGTCCGGACTTAACTTTAAAGGCGAGTAAATCCATTTTCGGGTGACAGCATGTAATTGTTTCGGTTTTTACACCATCCACAAAAAAGGAACTTTCCATCGTCCCGTTCCACAGATTCAGTGTATGGCGGGGATTTTTTATATCTTTTATAGCTGCGGGGCTTAAGTCTTCTTTTTTTATATCCAGACCAATCTGACCCAGATGGAGGCGGTGCGGATTCTGCCTTAGCCAGTTATATGCCTCTTCCTGGCCTCTGCCTGATGTATTGTATCCCACCTGTCTTCCATGGGTCTCATAGAATTCTTTCCTTAAATCGCTCAGTGAATACCTTCCGCTTTCATTTGCAGCAGGTTCGGTATGCCATCCCCATTGAGACTGGGTACAGAGAGGAATACCTTTTTCATATACTTCCGGAAATGTCTGAAGCCCGGTAATATCGGCTGTATAGGCAAACTCACCGTTCCCGACCGATAAAGGTGAAAAGGGATCAGCGCTGGTTATTACCGGATTGTGCCTTGTCACAACTTCATGCCTGTCAATAGCCATAGATACTCATCCCCTGAAATTCATTATTCGGTTTCATATCTGAACCAGTTAAAATCAGCCCTTCCGCCATCCCTGACGGTATTGTAGCTGAAAAGCCCGATTCTTGCTCCCTTCCAGAAACCAGCCTCCAGCCTGCATGGCCCGCCAAACTGAATGAAATTCTCATTGCCCAGGCTGAAATAAAACTCTGTCGTTCCGTTCAGGTCAATCCTGGTTCTGAACCATACATTCCTGGTTTCAATTGCCGGACCGTGATACATGATTCCCCCGGTCACTGCTTTAATATATGAACAGTTCCCTTTCTTCACGATGCCAATCCAGTTTTCCTGCGTTCCCCCCAGGAAAACAAGACCTGCTGTCTGGCCTTCTTCGAAGTTTTCAATACTCATTTCGGTTGTTGCTACTCCGCCAGTTCCCATAAGTTTCTGTGTCAGTGTATTTCTTGCTTTCAATATATTCTCCGCGTACATTGCCTCAAGGGTCAAATACCCGGGGCGTTTTGTGAGTGACCAGCGCCCGTTTACCGGATTGTGATTCCATTGCCACTGAAGGCCGAGCTCAGGCCCGTCAAACTCATCCGATGTCTGTGGAAGTTTACGTTCATATTCCCTGCCCACGTTGGGTTTTTTGTAAACAGTAACCGGCTCCCCGTCACATCCCATCAACGGCCAGTCATCAACCCAGGTCACAGGCTGAAGGTGGCATACCCGTCCCAGTGTACCTGTATCCTGAAAATGCATAAACCAGGATTCACCGGATTCCAGTTCAACCAATGCACCCTGGTGCGGACCGTTTATATTCGTATTTCCTGTCTGTAAAACAACTTTCCGTTCATATGGCCCGTAAATACTCCTGGAACGCAGAACGGTCTGCCATCCGGTTTTTACACCGCCTTCAGGAATAATCAGGTAATAATACCCGTTTCTTTTATATATCTTTGTACCCTCGGCTATCTTGCCGACATAGACTATTGTGCCGTTATCAAGCAGCCTTGTCCCGTCTGGGCTCATTCTGTGAATTATTATCGGTCCGGCACCAACTGTACTGTGTCCCAAATATGCATTTCCGTCATCATCCCAGAAAGGACACGGATCCTCCCAGCCGGCCACACGAACCACTTCATGAACAGGACTCCACGGTCCTTCCGGATTGGTTGCAGTACTCATATATAACCCTTCGCCGGGGGTACAGAAATATACATAGAACTTTCCATTGTGATATCTTATTGCAGGTGCCCAGCTCCCCTTGGCATAAGCCTCCATGTTGTCGTATATCGGATCATGTTTCAGTGAATCATAAACCCTGCCTATTATGGTCCAGTTTACAAGATCCCTGGAATGCAGAACAGGCATACCCATATAATGAAATTCCGAGCAGACCATGTAAAAATCATCGCCTACACGGATAACATCGGGATCGGAATAATCAGCATTCAAAACCGGGTTTCTGTAAAAACCGTTTCCCAGATCCCCCCATTTATGGTTCAGTTTGCCCGCAGACATCATGACAATTCCTCCTATACACTTCCATCTGCTTTACATATAATTGTAACAGCCAGGGAAACTGCTTTCAATTGCATTTCTCTATTTGGTTACAAATAAACGAATGTGCTGCAACGTAAAACTGTCACTACATTTGCACAAATTGTTTTCAACAATATTACACCCTTAGTATTATTACAGCAAAGCTGGAGCTGCGGGTGATTTTGGTAAAGACAGTCGACATGCTTCGCAGCCTATAGCACGGCAATAAGCCCAGAGCGTGAAGCCGGGCAGCCAGGGATATGGAAACCACAATGTCATAATTATTACAGACTGCGGAGCGTTTTTTCAACTTAAGTGCTTTGTTGCCGGAGGGAACAAAACACCCGCAGCAGGACCCGCCATAAATTCAGCCTTTGACGCTTCCCATCACAAGCCCTTTCATGAAATACTTCTGCAGAAACGGGTAAACTGAAAGAATCGGTGCCGCACCCAAAAATACCTGGGCAGCTTTAAATGTCCGCTCGGACACATCCTTCATGTTTGCAAGTTCTTCAGAAGAAGTCTGGTAATGGCTGATATCCGGGTTAATCAGGATTGTCCGCAGATAAGTCTGCAGCGGCCAGTTCTTTGGCCTGTTCATGTATATCATTCCGTCAAACCAGCCGTTCCAGTGCCCTACAATCACAAACAGTGAAATTGTTGCCAGTGATGGCAGAGACAGCGGCAGGTATATTCTGAACAGTGTAGTCCAGTGGCTTGCACCGTCAATATACGCTGCTTCTTCAATTTCCTTCGGAAGCTCCCTGAAAAAGTTCATAAGGAGAATAACATTGAATACAGGTACAGCTCCGGGAAGAACCAGGGCCCATAAAGTATCCAGTATCCCCAGCTTCCTTACCGTCATGAATGTGGGTATTAACCCGCCGTTGAACATCATTGTTATAATGAAAAACCATGCATAGATATTTCTCGCCCTGAATGTGGACTTTTCCTTTGACAGCGGGTATGCTACCGATATTGTCATAACCATGTTGACAATGTAGCCCAGAGCAATCCTTTTCAGCGAAACCATGAATGACTGCAGAAATTCACGTTTGCTGAGAGCGTATTTATATGATGCCAGTGTGAAATCAACAGGCCACAGTTTTACATATCCTGCTGCAGCAGCAGAGCTGGAACTGAATGATATTGCAAGTACGTTGAGCATAGGGATTAAACAGACGAATGCAGCCAATGTCAGTATTATATAATTAAATACCGCGAATACTTTTTCACCGGTCGTTCTTTTAAGCATTCCCAATCCCTCCCCTCTAAAATACTCTGTAGCCGGCATACTTGTTGGCAAGCTTGTTTGAAATAACCACCAGGACAAATGATATTGCCGACTTAAACAATCCTACTGCAGCGGAAACGCTGAACTGGGCTTCCACCATGCCTATCCTGTAAACCAGCGTGTCTATAATATCACCTGTACTGTAAACAGACGGGCTGTACAGATTAAATACCTGGTCAAATCCTGCGTTCAGGACATTTCCAAGACTTAAAACCGTCATAAGCGTAACAATCGGGAGGATCCCCGGTATTGTAATATGGATCGTCTGTTTCATCCTGCCGGCACCATCCACCACTGCGGCTTCATACAGTGTTGGATCGATTGACGTCAGGGCCGCAAGATATACAATTGTGTTATACCCGAACTCTTTCCATGTGTTTGTTAAGACAAGCGTAAACGGGAACCATTTCGCATCTCCGAGGAAATATATGGGTTTAATTCCGAACAGTCCGAGAAATTCATTCACTATACCGCTGGTAGGTGACAGTACGTCAATCAAAATACCGCCAAGAATTACCCACGACAGAAAATGCGGGAAATATATAATTGTCTGTACCGTCCTCTTAAAGACATTTTTCCTGACTTCATTCAGAAGCAGTGCAAAAATAATCGGCACAATCAGGTTGGCTATTATTTTCATAACCGATATAAATATGGTATTACGAATTACATTCCATATATTGGGCATATTGAAAATATACCTGAAATTGTCAAGACCAACCCATTCTGAACCCAAAAAGCCCTTCGCAGGCACAAACTTCTGAAATGCCATAACTATTCCGAACATCGGTATATAGTTAAAAATAAATACTGCGATAACACCGGGTATCAGCAGTATATGAAGGGGTAATTCCCTTACCCATTTTCTGTTGCCCGACATTATATTCCTTCCTTCCTGTAAGCTGCTGCCAGTTTATATTCATGGCTTTAAACTGAGTTATATTCCGTAAAAAAATTATAGACCCGCCCCTTTTCACACACAATATTCATATCTTTACTTTCAATTCATCTTTTTACTTCAGGTTTGAATAACACCGGGCAGGGGCACACAGCTTCAGGTAAAGGACAGAAATATGTCAGCTTTCCTTAAGTTTGGCGATAACGAAGTCCCTGTATTCCTGGGGTGTCATATTGGTCATCTTTTTGAAGAAACGGGTGAAATTGGCTGCGGTCCCATATCCCATGGCTTCAGCCACGGCATTGATTTTGATATCCGGGTTTTCAAGCATCTGTTTTGCTTTTTTTACACGGATATCACTGATGTAATCCGATATATTCATCCCGACTACCTGCTTGAAAAGCCGGGACAGGTAGGATGGATTGAAGTGTACCAGATCCGCAAGGCGAATCAGAGACAGTTCATCCTGAATATGTATGTTGTCATTAATATGTTTCTGAATAAAGCCAATGACATCCTGGGCTCTTTTTTCCCTCTCCTGTTCCTGGATCTCAAAAAGAATTGAACCCAGCCGGTACAGATAATTCACTGCATCATCCCAGGATTCATGTTCATCAGCTCTCATAAGTTTATGGATGCCGATTTTGAACGCAACCTTTTCCAGCACATTCCACCTGTTTATATAGGACAGAAGCACAAGCGCTATCGATGAATACTGTTCGAGAGCAACGATATTGTGCATACTTTTTACCGTTCTCAGGTTTTCAGTCAGTTCATCCAGCAGTGAAAAGAAATCTTCCTGTGTTCCGTATTCAAGTGTTTCTGCCAGCATTTCAAACTTGAGCCTGCTTACCGATAATTTTTTCATTGCTTTTTCCTGTGTATCCTTTAAATCTTCCTTAATAATTCCGCGGCCTGTCAAAAGCATCTCTGACTCCTGGCCAAACCTGTAGTTCAGGACCATTTTCAGCGTGTTAAACCTGTCAGGAAGTTCAATCCAGTCTGCCGGACTGTCGTCAAGAGCAAAGGATACAGGAACGTTGACAGAATCCCTGCAGGATTTCTGTATAAATTCCAGGTTTCCCTTAACAAACGTAAGACATTCCTGCCATGAAGCTTTTTCTTCAATATTCATATCCTTACCCGGCTGTATAAGCCAGATCAGATAGGAATTTTCATCGGTAAAATAAGCGTAATTGACTGCGGGTGAAAGAAACTCACCTGCTATAAGACTAACGCTGTATATTCTCCTGTTTCTTTCCGAGTACGGAAGTCCTTTGGGCAGATCATCCAATCGCCCTACAAGCATAATAACGTCATGGTCTGCGCTGAGCATAATTCCAAGTTCGTCAAACTGGTGCCGGTTTATCTCGGTTTTATAAAATCTTCCCTTTATAATTCCGCTGAGAAAATTACCGCGCAATAATTCCCTTGCCGTTTCCACCTGTTTTTCGGCTTCCTGAATTAACGCATCCAGCCTTAAACTCGTTTCTATTTCTTCGGCGGCATTTTTAACTGCCTCAATAACTCTGCCGTATCCTTCGGTTTTAAGAATATAGCTTACTCCTTCATACTGAATTGCAGTATATACATAATCAAACTCGTTATATCCCGTTAAAAAAATCACCCTGCACTTGGGCCACTGCCTGCGGATTTGTTCCATTAACTGCAGCCCGCTCATTCCCGGCATCCGAATATCTGTAAGTACGATATCCACACGCATTTTCTTCATCAGTTCATATGCCTCGTCGCCGGAATACGCCTTATATATGTCAAGATCCAGGTCCTTTAAGGTATGAAAGACCTCATACAGGCCGTCTGTAATAATAGGTTCATCATCCACAATCAGCAAGGTATACATACCGTTTATCTCCCCCGCTTTTATTCATTGTATGGTATAACTATGTCAACCTTAAATCCTCCCATATCACCTTTGACAACGGTGATGCCATATTCCTGCCCGAATTTCAGCTTGAGTCTCTGGTTTATATTCTGCAAAGCAGTAATTTCTTCTCCTGTTACGTCGTTTTTACTTGATAGCCTTTCCCTGAGTAAATTAAGTCTTTCTTCAGAAATATCCTCTCCATTATTTTCAACAATAATGTGCAGTTCATCGTCCAGTTTCCTGAAACTGACCTTCAGCAGCCCGCCCTGCTTTTTCATGCTCAATCCATGTTCAAATGCATTCTCAATAACCGGCTGCAGAATCAACCTGGGCACCATGATATCTGAAAACTCTGCAGGCAGTTCGTCAAAGAAAACCTTTACCCTGTTGGAAAAACGCATGGCCTGGATTTTGGTATATACCCTGGCGTGCTCAACTTCCTTCTGCAGCGTAACCTCATCCGCTCCGCTACGTGTAATAAACTGGAAATACTTGCCCAGTTGCTCTGTAAACCTTTCAAGGTTTTCATAATCACCGGTACGGGCCATCGTATTAAGGATAAAAAAACTGTTGTAAAGAAAATGCGGGTTTATCTGTGACTGAAGCTGCTTCATGTTTGCCTTCTGCACCAAAAGCTGCTGTGTATAGGTCTGTTCAATAAGGGATTTCAAATCGCTGACCATTGAGTTGAAATTTCTGTATATAAACCTGAATTCATCGTCCACTTCATGATCGATGTGTATGTCAAAATTCCCCTTCTTGACTTCCCTGAACGAACTGACCAGAAGGCTGAGAGGCTTATGTATAAACTTGTACAGGTATATCGAATATACCACTACAACAGTCAGCGACAGTACCGTAAATACAGCAAACCATACTCTGAAATTTTTCAGCGGTTCAAAAATGGCTTTTTCCGGCACATATTTATACAGGACCGAGTCAAAATAATCCGATGTTTTATATGCAACCAGGTAGCTTGTGTTATCAATTGATACGGTTTTGGCGTTTTCCGTCAGGTCTCCGGAATTGCCGCCGAATATCTGCTTTCTTATTTCTTCATGAAAAACGTCGTTATAGCCGGTTGCAATTATGCTTCCGCTTTTGATATTATACAGTGCTACGCCTTCGTCAGGGTTATTGACCATGGCCCTTAGCCCGCTTTCAAATTCTTCCCTGGATAACTCGGACATAAGAATGAATATTGGATCCCTGCCGGTTGTATATGAATAAGGGTAAGGAACAAGCAGATACATTGAACCTTCCGAGTGTATGATGGAAGTATCTGCGTTTTTGGCTATTGTTTTCATTTTTTCATATTTGTCACCGCTGAAACCCGATACGCTGGCATCGGTCACTTCCTTTCCTGCGGCAGGAAGCATTACGGCCGAGTATTTGATATATTTGCTGCTGTTTTTTATCGCAAACAGACGGTTTCTGATTCTCAGGAGCGAATCACGGCTTTCTATGTTTGTCAGAGCCTCGGGAATAGTGGCCATACGATTTATGTCAGTATCATTCAGAAGTTCATATTGCAGTCTCTGGATTCTCTGAACCTCATTTTCAAGGTTATCGAGATAGTAAGAAACCTGCGAAATCATTGAATCCGACAGTTCTCTGCGCAGAATTGTCAGGCCGCTGTTATATATAAATATACCAAGTCCGTAAATGGGTGCAATTATGATAACGAATGAAATTATCAGTCTTGCAAGTACAGAAACTTTCCATGATCTGTCAGCCATTTTTACTACCTCTGCAATTTATACATTTACTATATACAAATTCAGGTTTATCGTCAACGAGGTTCTGGTTCCGGCGTTTACGAACTGTTCCATATCCCGTGTTGTTCAGTCTCATGTTCTGAACTTATGCTGTGCAGTAATGTTTCGAAGTATGCTGCACTTCATCGGTATTATCACCGCGGCACCTGCTTTTTAATAGAGGTATTATATTGCGGGTCCTGCTTCGGGCATTTCGTTTTCTCGGGCAACAAAGCGCTGACGATGAACAACGCTCTCCAGTTTATAACGGATTCGACGTTACGGTATCCATACCCCGGGTCGTTCAATTTCACGCTCATAACTTATTGCTGTGTAGCTTTGCTGAGCAGCATGTTGCCCATCGTCACCGAAAATGCCCGAATCATCCGTTTTGCTTGAAGGAAAACACATCATACATGCCTGCTTTTTTTCCCTGTGTAAATCAGGATGGCTTCCTTAAGGAATTCAGCAGCACCAGGGCATATTTTGTCGTAATGCTCCCTGAAACGTTCATCCTCAACATACATCTGCGCCAGCCCGGCATGAGCGTCCATGCTGTACTCGGGCCATGTAAAGCACAGCCACTGCCTGTGCAGATCGGCTACTTCCTGGGCAACCTCACCTGCAGGATCACCGCTTTCACAGGCCTGTTTCAGCAAATCATTAATCTTCTGACCCAGCCTGGTAAATTCATTGTATTGCTCCTCTGTCATGTTCATTATTTTCCTGTTTGATTCATCAACAGCCTTATCACCGTATTTCGCCCTTGCTTCGTCCCCATACTTTTTTTCATTTTCTGCAATTAGATTCTTTTTGAAACCTTCAAATTTTTCACTGTCATTCATGGCAACTCTCCCTTCTTTCTGCGCTATTGTTTTTTCAACGTTTGAAATAAGCCTTTCCAGTCTCGCTTTCTCGTCAAGGAGTTTGCTGTGATGGAATTTAAGTGCCTGGATCTCATCGTAGCAGGGAGAAAGCATTATATTCTTTATTTCATCAAGGCTCATTCCCAGCTCCCTGTAGAAAAGAATCTGCTGAAGCCTGTCCACTTCCCTGCTTCCGTAAATACGATAACCTGATGAATTTATCCTTGCCGGCTTAAGGATACCAATTTCATCATAGTATCTCAGTGTTCTTGCCGTAACTCCCGACAGTCTGGCAAGCTTTTGTACCGTGTATTCCATACCGAACCTCCTGACAGGAATAGTCTAAACCTTTACGTAACGTTAATGTCAATACTTATTTTAATTAAAAAATACCTCTGCCTTAGCATAAGGCAAAGGTATTTACCCTGTTTGCGTTTATGCGCCCATTATCATCTTTTTTAATGCCTTCAGTCTGAAATACATTTCCCGCGGTACATAGTCTTCAAACAGGAACGGAGCGGTTTTCATAAATCCCGGATCGGCAAAATCCCACCATGTCAGGGCTTTAATTTCCGGCCTTGCCGCCGCTATTGTATAAAACTGCTCAACCCAGTCGGCCTGAATATGCTCATCCCACGGCGCATGCCAGATCCCTTTTGTCAATCCTATCTGTGACTGGGGATCAGCATTCTCTACATTATCCCGTTCTCCGCGGGCGGGACCGCTCGGTACTCCCATTTCGGTTATATGAACGGGCTTTCCGAACCTCGCATACTCGTCCAGCAAAAGGCTTACCGCCACCATATCCCTTGCTGGGAAGTAAAGCTGTACGCCGACCACGTCAAAATCAATGCCTTTGTCAACAGCTCTTTCAAAGAAGGCCAGCGGCGATACCGGATGTTCAAAAACAGGGCCGTAACAGACAAATTTTCCTGCGACGTATTCTGCAAAAGGCAGGCATACATTGATAATGGATATGGCATCGGGATTGCTTTCACGCACCGTCTCACAGCATATGCGGGCCAGGTCCATAAGCTGCTCCTGGGTAAAATCAAAACAGTTTGCCCAGTCATGGGGTTCATTGATTGAATCCCATATATCAATACGACCGCGGTACCTGGTGACGGTTTTTTTAATGTATTCCCTGGCAAAAGAGGACAGTTCCTGATAACTTTTTCCGTACATCCATTTGGGATTGACGCCGCCATGCCCGAACCACAGGGGATGCCCCTTCGCTTTAATTCCGTTTGCTTCACACCATTCCAGGATTTCATCCCTCCGGCCGTAATCAAATACCCCTTCCTCGGGCACAACCTGGTAATAATAAAACGGAAGAGTGGCATAATTGAAAAGTTCTTTAAAATACCTGGAATAAAGATTATCTCCTGAGTACTTGAATGCATTGCATCCGAGCAGAATATCCGGTCTGGGATTTTCTGCCGTTTTCTTCCGGGCAGACTCGAACAAAGCCGCCTCTGCTGCAAAAATGGCATGTGAAAGGGCTTTAAGCCTGCAGTAATACCGGTCAATACCTTTTTCCGAAAGTATCCTGTATTCATATGCGGCATCCAGGTGTCCCCTGGCATAAACGGAAAGCTCCACGTTTTTTCCTATTCTTTCAGCCTCGTAAATATATGTTTCCAGCGCCTCGGAAACAAAATCCACCGTATCTCCGGTATAACCCTGCCCGTGGTTATGGGCCATGACCCATATATTCCCGTACAGGGGAATATTCAGCCTGGCATGCAGCATATACGGTCTTTTTGAAATTTCAATCTCAACCGTTCCGTCGGGCATAATCCGGCTTTTCCTTACCTCAGGTTCAAAATGAAGATCGCTTGCATACAGTGTATTCAGTAAATACCCAGGAACAGGTTCTCCGTTTGCTCCCGTTATTTTGACTTTAACAGTCACATCCCCCACCTCCATAAAGCTATTGTACATTCAGTCTCCCGAAATGTTCAATCTGCAAAAATAATAGCTATTTGTCAGTGGCCATTTCTTTTTCATCAAAACCGCGTACTTCGAATCGAATGATAACTTCAGTGCCGGTTATAACTACATTTTTCGCAATAAAATTACAAAAACCGGCGTGAAAACAAATGAAATGATTAATAATAAAAAAATCTTTTACATAACATAATTCTCCCCGGTTATTTTAAAATTTGATTTTCAAAAAAATAAATATTTATAATAAAAAAAAATACATTTATAAGCTTTTTGGCAATTTAATTTCAATACTTACTTGTTTTTCCATGAAAAAAATATTTTGGAGACGGGGAAAAATATGGATTATATTTACATAGACTTTGACGAGGGGGTCCCCCGGCTTGCTTATACCGGCTGTTCCCGGTGTTCAAGTCTTATAGGGCTCAGTTTGTGCAGAACAAAAAACAGGGGTTGCTGTCATTACTTTCCAAAATTCTATCCGGTGGAAATACAGAGAATGTGCCATTCGGAACAGGGTATGGAACTGCTGAAAAACATTGTTGAAATGCCTAATACCGTCCTGTTTGATGATCATATTCTGGTCAAGGGAAGCTATGATTACATACTGCATCAGAAAATGCTGAACGAAGGACTTGTTCCTCTGGACGGCAACATTAAGGACACTTCTGTCTTTTTCAGGACATGCCCGTTTGTCCGTTCGGGTATGGGTTGTACGCTTCCGCCGCGTTTTCGTTCCTACGTATGCAATTTCTTTATATGTTCAGAAATCATGGATAACCCGGTTTACAAAAACATGCTGGAACCCTATATCAGGGAAAGGGAAAGCTATATCCGTTTCCTTGACTGGGAAAACAACCAGCTGTTAATGGCAATGCGCGGGGAAGGTATAACACTTTCGAAAAATTTCTACGCAGCGGTGGAATTCCTGAAAAATACCGAAATAAACATGTACGATTTTCCTGAACTTGACCCTGTCGCCCTTCCCGATGACAGTTCCAAGGGGGCATGATACATAAATATTGTTTCGGTGCATCCCGCAGTAAACTGTGATATAATGGATATAACTTTTCCCCCTGGAGTTGTTGCCTGTGAATGGGATGCACTTTAAGGTAAAAAAGGCTATAGTACTGACGCTTATAACCAGTGTGGCACAGTTAGGTGCTCTTTTCGTACTGCTTTTGTATCTTTTTGCATTTCCCGGACCAGTTTTTGAAGGCATAAAAAACAGCGGGAAAATAGTCGTATTGCTGATTACCGTTATTTCGACTGTGAACGGAATTATTTCATTAAGGGATATTTATCATTTAGTCCGGGTAGATTCTCAAAACAGCATGATCAGGGAAGCTCTGTCTTCCGTTGAAAACCTGAATAACCTGCTGAGAGCACAGAGGCATGATTTTCTGAATCACCTCCAGGTTGTTTACGGGCTAATCGAGATGAATGAGTATGATGAAGCCCGAAACTATATTAGCAAAGTATATAAAGACATCCAGTCGGTAAGCCGTGTCCTGAAAACTTCGGTTCCCGCTGTAAATGCTCTTTTGCAGGCAAAACTGATGACTGCGGAAAAAAACAATATAAATGCTGAAATCAATGTATTCTCCCGTCTTGAAAATATGTCAGTACCGTCATGGGAGTTATGCAGAGTCCTTGGAAATCTTATAGACAATGCAATTTCATCCCTTTGCGACAAGCAGGACAACCGGTTATTGCAGATAGAATTCAGGGAAGACACGAAAATGTTTATTATCTCGGTCAGGGATAATGGTATCGGCATACCGGAAGAGATAAAGGACAGAATATTTGAGCCCGGATTTACGACAAAGAGCAATGGTGAAGGTATGGGACTGGCCATCACAAAAAAGATTCTTTCAGAATACAGCGGGGTCATTGACGTTAAAAGCGAAAGCGGATGGACCGAATTCACCGTTTATATACCGAAAATCCAGGTCCAATAAACCAAAACTTCACATGTCAAAGGCATCAATCCAAATACGACATTTGAGTCAGGGTTTCGTACATTTCAGCAGTTTTCTATTTATATACCCTGCATAAAAAGTATAATAAAATTGTGATAACAAAAATCATAAGGGGGTGCCTGAATGGATATCTTCAGTTTTCTTGACGGAATACAGCTATACCAGATAATAATTCTTCTTTTGGGATTGATCCTCCTGATTATTGAAATGTTTACTCCCGGGTTTGGCGTTGCAGGAGGAACCGGTCTTATTCTCCTCGTTGCCGGAATTATTCTGACGGCCTCAACACCGCTTGAAGCACTGGTCATGATTGTTATTCTGCTTGTCATACTCGGAGCAGCCCTTACCGTGGTATTGCATTCTGCAGCAAGGGGAAAACTTTCAAAGACCCTGATCCTGAAAGATTCGCTGAGTAAAGAATCAGGATATATAGGAACAGAAGATCTTGAATATTTTGTAGGCAAGGAAGGAATTGCGCTTACGGTTTTAAGACCTGCAGGGACTGCTGAGTTTGACGGAGTAAGACTTGATGTAGTCAGTGAAGGTGATTACATCCCAAAAAACTCCAGGGTAAAAATCATTCAGGTCACCGGACGCAGAATAGTCGTCAGAAAAGTTTAATCCAAAAATATAAGACTTTTGTATATTCATATGTTTATAAACTGTTTTTTTGAATATGTTTATCAGTAAGGAGGGTTTATAAATGAACGGAAGTGTATTAGCAATTTTTGGTATTATTGTTGCGATAGTTGTTTTCCTGTCGCTGTTTTTAAGCTTCGTTCCCGTCGGCCTGTGGATTTCTGCAGCGGCAGCGGGTGTAAGGGTTGGAATTCTGACACTGGTTGGAATGAGGTTAAGGCGGGTTGTTCCGCAAAGAATAATAAATCCCCTGATAAAGGCACAGAAAGCAGGTCTTGAAGTTACCATCAATCAGCTTGAGGCGCATTATCTTGCAGGAGGAAATGTGGACAAGGTTGTCAATGCTCTTATTGCAGCCCAGAGAGCAAACATCCCCCTGGGGTTTGAAAGGGCTGCAGCCATAGATCTGGCAGGAAGGGACGTACTTGAAGCGGTACAGATGAGTGTAAACCCGAAAGTAATTGAAACTCCCAATATATCATCAATAGCAAAAGATGGTATTGAATTAATCGCAAAGGCCCGAGTTACCGTACGTGCAAACATTGACCGGCTGGTCGGCGGTGCCGGGGAACAGACCATAATCGCCCGTGTCGGTGAGGGCATTGTTACTACTGTCGGTTCGGCCGAATCTCATAAAGAGGTTCTTGAAAATCCCGATTTGATATCAAGAACCGTTCTTGAAAAAGGTCTTGACGCAGGTACTGCTTTCGAAATTTTGTCGATAGATATAGCAGATATTGATGTGGGCAGAAACATCGGTGCCCAGCTTCAGACTGATCAGGCCGAAGCGGATAAACGTATTGCACAGGCCAAGGCTGAGGAAAGAAGAGCAATGGCCGTGGCTAGGGAACAGGAAATGAAGGCAATGGTACAGGAAATGCGGGCCAAAGTGGTTGAAGCGGAAGCAGAAGTTCCAAAGGCTATGGCGTCCGCGTTACGGGAAGGGAAACTGGGAGTCATGGACTATTACAATCTGCAGAACATAATATCTGATACTCAAATGAGAAATGCAATATCGTCAATAAGCAGACAGGATTCAAACAATAATCAGATAGACAAAAATAACCGTTAATGCTCAAAGCAAGGCAGGTGAAACATCATGGCCGAATATTTTAACATATACACTGCTGGATTGGCTTTTAACCGTATAACGAACCGGATTATAACCGACAGAACCGCAGAAACCCAGGCAGAGCCTGTTGTAAACATCGCACCAGTTGAAGACAGCGGCAAAAATGCATCCAAGGCATCTGCCGTGTCATCAAATCCTGATGCCAACCCTGCGAATAATTCCGGTTCCCTGCCTCCGGTTTATGAACATCTCCTTTCTTTTGACAGGGACAATCTGATCCGGGGCATAATTTTCTCTGAGATTTTGGGACCGCCACGCGGAAAAAGGAGGCTGTGGTAATCCTTGCTGAAAGTATTAATTGCCGATGACGAAGCCGGCATGCGGCATCTGCTCAGAAAAGCAGTGGAGAAAATTGACGGATTTGAAGTGGTCGGTGAAGCAGCGGATGGTGAATCCGCTGTTTCCCTGGCTGAAAAAATAAACCCTGATGTTATATTTATGGACGTGGAAATGCCGGGTCTTAACGGAATAGAATGCGCAAAAAGGATCCAGGACATTAACCCGAAAGTGGTGGTCATATTTGCCACAGGCCATGAAGAATATATGCCTGAGGCTTTTGAACTCTATGCATTTGACTATATTACAAAGCCATTTAATATTCAGCGGATTCACCAGACCCTGGACCGTATAGCATCTCTGCTCCTCCACCAGAAGGAGAATATCCAGGTAAGCCCGCTGTACCAGAACAAATCGGGGCTTGGTAAGATTATAATCAAAAACAGGGAGGGTTTCTCCCTTATAGATGAAGAAGATATAATTCTAATCCAGCGTGAAAACAGAAATACGGTAATATATACCTCCGACGGCCAGCGGCATATTACTTCGGAAGGTTTGAGCGAACTTGAAGAGCGCCTTGACAGGAATCTGTTTTTAAGAACCCATAAATCCTACATTATCAATGTATCAATGGTGTATAAGATTTACCCCTACGGCCGGTGGACCTATGTGGCAAAACTCCGCAACACCGACATGGATGCCCTGATTACCCATGACAAGTTTGAGGAAATACAGAAACGGTTCAAGTAAATACTCATTTCAGCCTGTCAACGGGCTGTAACCCTGATGTCTTCATGAATTTCATATTATGCCTGAAATTGTTCAGCGCATCCGACGGATCTATCAAATCAAAGTTCAGTTTTTCAAGAGTATCCCGGTCAAACAGGACGGACAAAACGGTAACATCCTCAAAATGTCCTGTCTGTGTATTCAGCCGCCTCTCAACGGCATGCACATAAATCCTTTTCACGGGCAAAAGCGCGAAAATATCCCTTGCCACTCTAATTGTACAGCTTGATACGAAATCCTTCACCAGATCAAAATACGCCGTTTTTGAAAGTTCTTTCCGTGAAACTTTTCCTGTTTTCGTAAGGCTCAATGAATATGCAGGAACAAGTCCTGCATTAACCGAAAACTCAACTTCCATTTCTTCCGGATTGTCGGTGCCGAACTCAAAATCGCTTCCATATTCAAGCAAATCGTTCAGAGGATTCATTTCGTGTATTACATTAAGATAAGCATCGATATCTCCTGCCAGGACCTGTCTTGCAAGAATCTGCAGCGTTTCCCAGCTTTCAAGGTCTTCAATGTCTTCCCTTCTTGCCCGTTCCACTGCCTCTTCCAGCTCTTTTCTCCTGTCACGGTGCAGCATTCTTTCAAAGAACGAAGGCTTATAATTATTCAATTCTTCAAGCGCCCGTGCCTGTTTGGGTCCAATCTGCCCGGGCTTAAATGGAGGCTCTGAAACCAGTATTCTTTCCCAGTCTATATGTTCATCACAGTTCCTGTGTATGTTTACAAGCCTGTTAACAGTTTCGTTGTAATGCTCAACTTCCGAATAACCGTCATATGCACGGCTGCCTGCCGCCGAAGACTGGTACCTGTTAGACACTTTCTTCCCGACATTATAGGATTTTACATAGGAAATACCCGTCCCCGGAATTCCTATGCTTGACGTCATCCTTCCGCTTGTATGAATGGTCTGTCTCAAACCCTTTGTCCCAAAACTTATACTGGCACCCGTCTTTCCGAAATTCACGCTCACTCCCCTGCAGATTCTTATGCTCTTCCGCACACGCAAACCCATTTGCATAACCTCCGGTAAACGTCTTTTATAATAGTATAAATTATATTTATCTGTATTAACAGACAATTCCCGAAAGTTTCGGCAGGACCCGCAATATAATACCTCTATTTGAAAGCGGGTGCCGCGGGTGTTTATGCCGACGAAGTACAGCATGCTTCGAAGCATTTTCTGCACAGCAGTAAGTTTTGAGCGTAAAAATGGACAGCCCGGAATATGGAGACCCCAGCGTCAGAATCATTATAAACTGAATAGCGTGGTTCAACGTAAGTGCTTTGCTGGACGAGGAGGCATAACACCCGCGGCAGGACCCGTTATCAAATTAACTTATTTATAAGCGGGTGATTCGGGCATTTTCGGCAACAACGGAGCAAAATTGTGCAATGCCGTAAACAGTTGCTCCATTTGCAAGGGCTGCCTGGTTGCGGTTTCTTGATCTAAAGCGAAATATCGGATACAATTTATTCAACGCCTGATTTTAAAGTAAAATTATATTCGAGAGGAGCACTGATTAATGAGGTTTTTGGACAATCTTGAAAGAAAATTCGGCAGATACGCAATAAGAGGACTCATGACTTATATTGTAATCGGCAACCTGGCTGTTTTTATCCTGGATTACCTGATGCCGTTTCTGAATATACCATACAAGCTGGCCCTTATTCCCCATTATATTTCAAGAGGTCAGGTATGGCGGCTTGTCACTTATATCTTTATTCCTCCCGAATCCAGTATTATATTTATTTTCTTCGTGCTTTATTTTTACTATATCATTGGAAACACCCTTGAAAGCCTCTGGGGCAGTTTCAGGCTAAACATATACTACTTGGTCGGTATGATTGGCACAACAATAGCAGGCTATCTGACCGGATATTCGGATGCCACTCACCTGAACCTGTCGTTATTTCTGGCTTTTGCATACCTTTTCCCCAACCATGAAATTCTTTTGTTTTTTATAATACCTGTAAAAGTAAAATATATTGCATGGTTAAACTGGGCTTTTATCGCATTCAGAGTGATTTTCGGTTCTGCAGGACAGAAAGTGGCTGCCGTTGTGTCGGTACTTAATTTCCTTCTTTTCTTTGGTCGGGATATAGTCATAACAATCAGAAACAGAAGAAATGTTTATATAAAACGAAAAAACTTTTATCAGCAGATTGAAGAAGGAAGAAAAGCAAACAGAAGGAATTTGGGAAACTAGCAATTTTCGCAGGCATAGATTTTGTAAAACAAAAAACTGGGTAATAAAAAGGGCTGCGTTCCTGCAGCCCTTTCTTGTGTGTTATTATCCGGCAAAATCATAGTAAGCGTCTTTAATCTCCACTTTGTATTCACCGTCGGTTAAAGCTTCCTGCAATGCCGTCTGGTATTTTTCAATCTTGAAAGCTTCTTCCACGTCTTCTTTTAATGCATCGAACGTATTGGTGATTCCCTCCAGTTTCATTACATGGAAACCGTACATGGTTCTGACAAGCCCGGTATCGCCGACATTATGGGAGAAAGTCCATTCTTCGAATTCTTCAACCATTTGTCCCTTTCTGACATCATACAGACCGCCGTTTTCCTTGGAGCCGTCATCTTCACTGTACTCTTTCGCCAGTGCGGCAAAATCTTCTCCCTTATTTACTCTTTCGAGGATACTTTCAGCAAGTTTTCTCTTTTCATCAACCACCGAATCCTCGGCATCCTCGTCGCACTTTATAAGAATGTGACGTACTGTATTGTAATCAAAGGAATCCTTGTTTTCTTCGTAGTAGGCTTTAAGTTCCTCTTCTTCGGTCTGCATGTCTCCTATTAATTTTTCATAATACTTCTGGGCTTTAAACAAATCCTTATATATGCTCAGAAGCTGATTGTATTTTATCCCGTATGCCTGCTGAACAAAAGTGTTCAGAGAGACATTCAATGTTTCAGCATTCTCTTTTATCGAAGATTCAAAATCGCTTACTGCTTTGTCCAAATCTTCCTTGTTTACAGAGAAACCTTCCCTGTCAGCTTCCTGAAGCAAATATTCAACTTCTGCAGCATTGCTAAGCGCCTGCTGTTTCGCCAAGGCAGCAATTGTTTCCTCGCCTATCTGTCCAAGCAAACCTGTAAGGTAATAGGATGTATACAGCTGCTGATAAGCACTGGAGTAAAAATATCTGAATTCTGCATTGGTAATCTTGTTGTTTTTTACAACGGCAATATCCTTGGGCGTCACGATGTATACAACAGCAGCACCCAGTACAAGTGCCACAACAATGCACACGGCTATAAAAATCTTCATATCCGTTCCCAATGGTTTTCTTACCCTGGGTTTGTTTTTTGTATTTTCTTTTGCTGGCAAAATATCTACCTCCATCAAATCAAAATAGAGCAACATGTACATTATATACGCAAAATTGACAGATTGCCAGTAAAATTTAATTTATTTTACATTCTGTTAACAAAATATCCGTATGGATAAATTGCCCTAACATCTTGTTCACCAGATATAACACGGCCTCATTCTTCAAGGCTTATATCCCCCCTGGCTTTAAGGTCGGAAACAATCTGTCTGAACATTTTGTCGTCAATTCTGTATTTTTGTCTGTAGATTAAATACCCAGCGACAATCAGTAATAAGGGCAAAACAAACATAGACATTTTGAGAATATACAGCCCTCTTTCGGTTACGTCTTCTTTTGATGCAGCGCTGCTTATGCCTGATATTATTACGGTTACACCTACTATACCGCTTGCTATTGCACCGCCTATTTTGTTTATAAAAGGCTGAAGGGAAAGAGTAACACTGTCATTGCGCTTACCAAGCTTCCACTGTCCGTATTCTATTGTATCTGCAAGAAACATAAGCATAAGAATCTGGATAAATGCTTCACCAAGAAATACCGTCACCCCGGCTATACCGATAAATACCATATTCATCGGCGATACAAAAAACAGTATATATCCTGCAATCACAAGAACCGTCGCTCCGGTATAAAGTTTTCTCCTGTCAAAATACCTGCTGAAGACCGGGAATACTGCCAGGGCTGTGATCTGTGTTACACCCAGTATCAAAGCGAATGTGGAATACATGTTTTCATCGCCGTAGGCATATTTAAAATAATAAATTCCGAAGCTTGTCGTAGTAACGTAACCTATCATGAACAGGGCCATCGATATAGTTGTGTACAAGAGCTGATCATTCTGAAAAATAACTTTGAACATTTCCTTCAGCGTTGTTTTTGACTCTGTCTTAAAAACACCCTTAAGTTCCCTGACACCAAACAGAGTTATGCACTGGCCTGCCCACATGATTACCGTAATTGCAACCGCAAATACAAAGTATGCCTTAGTCATGCTTCCGAAATAATTGCCCAGAGCCTGTGTTACAGGAACAATGCCCACAACAACGGCAAAGAGACCTGCATCGGCACAAATGCGGGCAAAAGCCCCTATCTTCTCCCTTTCTTTCTGATCCATGCTAAGGGACGGGAGCATTGACCAGTAACCTATATCATTTGCAGTAAAGCTTATATCCCAGAAGAAATATATAACCGCAAAATAAATAAGGTACGCGGTTTTACGAAGTCCGAAATCGGTAAACATAAGTATTGTGAAAAATCCTGTAAACAAAGCCCCTGCCGCGATCCACGGCTTGAATTTTCCGAACCTGCTGCGGGTGTTATCCACAATCACGCCCATGATCGGATCGTTTACGGCATCAAAAATTCTTGCTGCGAGCAGAATACCGGTCAGCCACCATAATACCGAGTCCGGATGCTGCATTACGTCTGTAAGATAATAAATCAGGTACATGCTCACAAGGGAATAAAGCATGTCCCTTCCTACAGTCCCAAGCCCGAAAGTAAACTGATTGCGTTTAAGCTCCGATTTCATATTTAACCCCCTTTATACACAGGTCTTTGGATTTTTTCCTTATAATATAAAGGTTTGAGCCAAAATCCCCCAGCAGCCTGGTATTTTTGTTGTAATGACTCCCCATAAACTGATTGTTGAGTATTATCCCGGACATAAGTATATCCCCGCAGCCTTCATATTTCTCAACGCAGTCGGTCAGACAATAGAATTTATTCGCCGTGCGGAGCAGAAATCCTTCAGGATTCAGCGTAAAAGGCATAATATGTTTTACAAGTCCGCCAAAACGCTTCAGGAACAAGCTTTGCGGGCAGGTTTCCACCTCGTACCATGCATCAGGGTCAAGACCGGCGAGCGGTAAAAAGTCAAAACTCTCGCTTGCTGACGCAAGGGTCTGAAAGAAACCTGCAATTGCTTCGCTGCCGTCTTCAGCCACGCAAAGGAAATGGTATTTATTGTCCTTTTGTGCCGGGAGCCTGTAAAAACGGCCGTACTGGAAAGTTTTCCTGTGTTCTTTGTAGAAAGCTATCTGTCTTTCAATCTCTTTCCTTTCGGCGAATGACAGGTACTTCAGATCCATCTCATAGCCAAGGCACCCGAAACAGGCTGTATTGAACCTGGTTGACAGCGGCGAGTTCCTCAGTGTCTGCTGATGCGGAGCATCAGATACATGGGCACCGATGGCAGACAGCGGATAAAGGTAGGATAAACCGCTTTGTATTTTAAGCCTTTCCACGGGATCGGTATTGTCCGACGCCCAAATCTGCTGGGAATAACAGAGCATTCCGAGATCAAACCTGTTTCCGCCGCTGGAACAGCTTTCAACCAGAATGTAAGGTCTGTCCTTAAAAATTCGTTCAAGGATATCGTACAGTCCCATTATGTATCTGTGGAAAAACTCTCCCTGGTTTTTAAGACACGGGGAAAAGGCATCGCTTATGTGCCGGTTCATGTCCCATTTGACATAGTTTGCCCTGGTCTCATCAAGAATTCTTGTTACGTTTTCAATGATATAATCCCGTACTTTTGGATTGCACAGATCCAGAACCAGCTGGTTACGACCGAATGTGGGCTCCTTTCCTGGTGTTTTGACCGCATATTCCGGATGAGCACGGTACAAATCACTGTCAGGATTTACCATTTCGGGTTCAAACCATAATCCGAACATTAACCCCGTTTTCCGGATTTTTTCCGCAAAACGGGCAAGACCTCCGGGGAATTTCCTGGTATTGACATTATAGTCTCCAAGGCCGGCATTATCATCGTTTCTGTTCCCAAACCATCCGTCATCCAGTACAAAAAGTTCCATATTTAAAAAAAAACGACTCCCATGTATTTATTACAATCGGACGTTCTTTCCCCTTCCAGTCCCCGCGGACAATGTTGTTGTTTATAAATTCATGGAAGTTTCGGCTTATTCCGTTAAAACCGTCGGAACTGAAAGTCATAACCGATTCGGGAGTCTCGAAACACTCATTCCTGCTAAGCGTCCACTCGAAACAGTGTGGATTTATACCCAGGTTAACACGCACTATTCCGTGGTTTGACAATTCCAACGCTCCGTAATGGTTTCCGCTGTAAACCAGGTTAAAACCGTATACATACCCGTACTTTTCGGTTGCATCCCGTTCGGCCAGCAAAAAACCGGGATTGCTGCGATTGCTGCTTGATCCTGTTGTGGATGAATTCACGAATATGCCGTAGCTCAGCGGAAAATCGTTGCGGTTGGCTTCTTTAATCCATCCACCGTTGAAGGTAACCATTCTGAAGTTACGGTTGGGAAGATCCAGCATCAGGCTCATCAGACGCCTTATCGTCAAAGGCCTGTTGTTACGGTTTTCCAGCACTACCCGGCGGGTTATGACGTTGACTTTTTCATAAACGGTGTAATACATCAGGAGGATAACGTCATTTGATTCATCCCTAAGTGTAATCTCCAGTGTCGAACATTCGGATTCGTTGCCATATGCCGACGGAAGCGTCTTCATCGGTACGAAACCTTCTGTAATCCGGTGGGAAACATACCTGAAATCACAGGTAAAAGTCCCGTCAGGCATTTTAAGTTCAGCAGGTGAATGGCGGTAATCACCCCTCCCTATACCCGACCATTCAAGGCACATGTTGTCAAGACAGTATAACGGATCAGACGGGACATAGCAAATACTTGAACCTATTGCGGCGGTACGCTTCAGCACAAGTGCATCGGGCGGCTGTTCCCCAAGTCTGGGCCCATAGTGAATATGCTCCAGGTGCCCGAAAGGCGTTACTCTGAACCAGTAACTGGTATTTTCTGTATTAAGCCTGAAAAGACCGTCTTTATATTCTATCAAGGCTGAATCCCTCCGCAGACATGACTGTCAGTTTTTTATCACTACTGCCTCGTAAGGCTTTAAAATTCCTCTGAAAACTTTTGTCCCGCAATTTGAAATCAATGTTTCACCGCTGTATTCAAATTTTTGTTCAAAGGGAGAGAAGTTAAGGGCAATGGTCATGCTTTGCCCGTTGTATGTGCGTTTGTATGCAAATATATGCTTACCGGTTTCAACGGCTTTGAAATCTCCAAATTTCAGGATTTCGCTTTCTGAGCGCATGGCAATCATTTTTTTGTAAAAATTCCTTACTGAGTCAGGATCGTTTATCTGTGACTTCACATTAATTTCCGTATAATTCGGGTTTACGGGAAGCCATGGCGTACCTGTCGTAAAACCGGCATTCTGCCCGTCAGTCCACTGCATCGGGGTTCGCGCGTTGTCCCTTGTGGTTTTCCTTATCATATTCCAGCGGATTGGTTCGGGGATATGAAGCTTCTTAGCCAGGCGGTAAATATTATGTGATTCCACGTCTTTTATCTGATCCAGTGATTTAAAATCAAAGTTTGTCATTCCAATCTCCTCGCCCTGGTAAATAAACGGGGTTCCCCTCAGCGTAAGAAGCAAAACGCAGAGCATTTTAGCAGACTCTGCCCAGTATCTGCCCTCGTCGCCAAAACGTGATACGCTCCTTGGCTGATCATGGTTTTCAAGGTAATTCGCGTTCCATTCAACGGCGTTCTGCCATTTTGAAATAACCCTGCCGAATTTTTCGGGGCTGAATTTTCTTTTGAACCATTTCACATAAAACTGGTCGACTTCCATATGTTCAAAGGAAAAAACGGTGTCCAGGGCTCCGTCGCAAAGCCTTTTAGCTGTTTCAGGAGTTACGAAAACCGTCTCGCCAACTGTGTAGCAGTTATACGGCTCAAAAATTTCGCGCCGCAACGTTCTGAGGATTTCCAGCGTCCCTTCCTGGGATATGTAATATTCCCGTCCTGTGAGAGCCAGTCTCTTTTTACCGTCTTCCAGTGATGACTTGTACAGAAGATTTATGACATCGCATCTGAAACCCGCAATGCCCTTGTCAAGCCAGAATCTGAGAATATTCTTGACTTCTTCAAGCACCTTCGGGTTATGGTAGTTCAAATCGGGCTGCTTTTTAGAAAACAGGTGAAGGTAATACTCACCGCTTTTTTCATCGTATTCCCAGCAGCCTTCGCCGAAAAACCCCGTCCAGTTGTTCGGGGGTTTTCCGTCCCTGCCCGGTCTCCAGATATAATAGTTACGGTAAGGGCTTGATTTGTCCCGGCTTTGCTGAAACCACGGGTGTTCATCGGAAGTGTGATTAATAACCAAATCCATGATAATTTTTATATCCCTTTTTTCAGCCTCCCTGATGAGGCGTTCCATATCGGCCATTGTACCGAATTCGGGATTGATACCGCAGTAATCGCTTATATCGTATCCATAATCGGCATTTGGTGAAGAATAGACCGGACACAGCCATATAGCTCCTATACCCAGATCCTTAAGCTCGTCCAGGTGGCTTATAATGCCGGGAATATCGCCGATACCGTCACCATCGGTATCCTGGAAACTTCGCGGGTAAACCTGGTAGATTACGCGTTCCTTCCACCATTCCATGCAATCACCCGTCGGATTTTTTATTCCTGCATACCATAAAACACCATTGGTTCAATTACCAGTTTATCCTATTTCATTTCGGTCCGCAAGATTAATGAATCAGTAAAAGTATGTTGTTTACCTTCCTTCCTGCAGAGGTATAATATGTAAAAATGGATTTATCAAGAGAGTTTACTGCGGCAGGAAGTGAAATTAACGAAACGGGGAATTAATATGCTTGAAGAATTAATGCTGGAAAAAAAAGTATGGGCGGTTGTTGGTGCCAACCAGAACCCCGAAAAATTCGGAAACAGGATTTACAGGAAACTCAAAAACAGAGGATACGAGGTTTATGCCGTAAATCCTCTGTACGACAGCGTGGAAGGGGATCCCTGCTACAAGGATTTGTCGTCATTGCCGAAACTTCCCGATGTTGTAAATATGGTCGTCTCACCGAAACGTGCAAAACCGGTTCTTGAAGAAGCAGCAAGGCTCGGCATACGGTATGTCTGGTTTCAGCCCGGAACATATGATGATGAAGTTATGGAAGTGGCAAAGGAACTCGGTCTTGAAACGGTGCTGGCATGTGTTCTTGTGGCAACAGGATAACAATATGCCCTGGCACCAGGGGGACGGGCCTGTAGTGCACTTTGTTATGTAAATGCACCACGGAACCGTCCCCTGGCACCTTTCTGGCAATAATATGTTCATGGAACCGTCTTTCTGACATACCTTGACAAAATGATTGTCCGCGCCATATAATAAAATCAGGTGAACAATGGCGTTCATTAGATAATGCGTTTGTTCCGGATTTTAACCGGACAGATATTCCGCATTATGTAATGAGCGCTTTTTTTATTTACATAAATATTATAATTTTTATTCAAAAGGAGGTAAAACAATGAACTCTTCCAAAATTAAAACCATTTCACTGGGTAAGCCCATCCTGACCCCGTATCTCATCCCGGTAGAACACAAGGCCACGCCGAACTGCATTAATGCCCCTTTCATGATAAACGGCGAGCGCTATAAAGTTACGGCAATGGCGCTGGGCTCCCCGCATGGCGCGGTATTCACCGATTGCATAGACTCGGTGGATGTTCAGAAAACGGGAACTGCCCTTGGCACGCATCCTTTGTTCCCAAAAGGTGCAGACATAGTGTTCATCCAGGTACTTGACGGAGAAACTCTCAAAACACGCATCTGGCTCAGGGAAAAAGGAGAAACGGATTTTTCCGCTGAAGCCGTATGCGTTGCAGGCGTGACGTCCATGATGCTCCACAGGGTAATAACGGATAAGGTGAAAGTCCTTGCAGGTGATGACAAATTTATCGTTGAATGGGACAGGGCAACGGGGAACGTCTTCCTGACCGGAGAAGCCGAACTGCTGGAAAACACAAATTCATACGCATCAGGAAACAACATGGGTGTCAGAGGAACTTCTTCAGTTGTTGTACGTTATTTTCCTCGAATTTCAAAAGTTTCTCCATTAGGTTCCTGATATCCTTCTCCGCGTTGTGATATTTTTTTAGATTCTTTATGGCATCTATGATGCCCATATTGCTTCCTATTATCAGCATTTCGGCTATGTGGGAAGAGGATTTGTCGGTAAGTGTCTGCATGTTGATCATAAGATAGGTCCTTAATTTTTCAAAGGCGGTAATTCCCTTTTCATCATAGCCGTGTTTATTTAAAAGCTGCGCTGCTTCATCGTGTATAGCCTGATACTCGTCATACTGGGCTTTCAGGTGCTTTTTAAATTCCTCATCCTCAGCTATATCCAAAAGCTGCCCGATAGTCGTTACACCCATCTGCGAATTCTGGTATATAAAATTCAGCATTTCGGCATTGGCATTCATTTTTCACACCATTCCTTTCATGAATTATATTCCGTATAATAGTAATGTTTTATAGAAAGACTAAAAATATGCATTCAGATACGAAAGAATATTTCACCCGGGTTGTCATTTTATTTTTCGTTGTTTGCTCAGTTATTACTGCTATATATGTCCTTTTTGTTCCTCCCAGGCCAGGCGTTGCCGATCAGGGGGACTTTCAGCGTGTCATGGATGTAACCGGGCTGAAGGATAAGGAAATTCCCAAGGAGGAACTTGATTCGCTTTTCTTTAAGTATGTAAAATCCGAATACATCATGACACCGGTCAGTCCCCTGCGATTTTTCGGTATTATTCCCACCACAAGCATGATTTATCCCATTACCGCTGCAAAAATCCTGTGCAGGATCTTCGGAAGCGAGTTTTTCAATACCGAAGTACTGGCATTTGTATACGCTGTCATGTATATTACTGCTTTGGCTTTATGCATAAAATGGCTTGCTCCTGGCAATAAAGCGCTGACGGCATTTTCAGCTGTTTTTTCGCTTTTTATTCTCCTTGACGGCAATTACCTGGTCTGGTTCAACAGCCTCTACGGTGAACCAATGATGATAATCGGGCTGATGCTTTTTGCTGCGTCGGTCCTTAATATTTCAAACAAAATGGGTTCGGTAAACCGAAAAGATCTTATCTTTGCCGTAATTTCGTCCGTCCTTTTCCTCGGTTCAAAAGCCCAGTGCATATCTGCGCTGCCCATTGTTATCATTATGCTTGTAAGAATTTTTTCGCTAAAATATAAAAGGCAGCGGTATATATTACCGAAAAAAGTTCTGTTTCCGATAATACTGATCGTTTTTTACACCCTGGGTTTCTATATTCAGATAAACAGCACCTGCGGGGTGGACACTAAATATAACACCGTGTTTTACGGCATACTGAAGGACTCTGAAAATCCCGAAAAAGACCTGGAAATGCTCGGTCTTAACACCGATATGGCGGTGGAAGCAGGAAAACATGCATACCTGCCGTCAAATCAATATGAAAAATATGCACCATGGTCGGATCTGACCCTGGAAGAATTCAACCGGAAAATCAGCTACTTCAAAATTATAGGCTTTTACCTGAGAAATCCGGGAAGACTTATTAAGGGTATGGAATACACCGCTTCCCAGTCCTTCCAGACGGCAACCTCTCTTGGAAAATACAAAAAAACAGATGTTGCCGAATATACATATTTATTTGGCAGGCTTACATTCTGGTCAGATCTGAGAAGCAGGTTTCTGCCCAAAAAGCTCTTGTTTATTGTAACCTTCTATGTTCTTTTCATGTCGGTCACTGCTGCCGGATACATCAAAACACGGAGCATTGAAGAAAAGCTGAAAACAGAACTAATCTGGTTCATTGCCGTTACAGGAATTTTTCAGTTTCCAATGCCTTACCTGGGGAATGGTCAGGCAGATACTGCGAAGCAGCTTTTTCTGTTCAATTTTACCTTTGATATCTTAATAATACTTGCTCTGAGTTTCATATTGCAGTCGGCTGCCCGTTTGATGGAAAAGGCCGCCAAAACATTTCGGGCTGAAAGAATCCCCGGCAATTGAAAGGCACTGCCGGGGATTCTTCCTCAGAAAACCATGATATCAATAAACATCTTTCCACTCATCAATATTGTTTATGTCGAATTTGAACGGATCTCCCAGCCTTATTTCCGTTCCGTCATCAGCTTTTATGACTTCTTTTTCACCAAGCCTTCCGGCATTGAATTTTTCTCCTTCTTTGCCTGTGATTTGTCCTTCAACCAGTGCATGGGCAGCATAACCTGCCAGGTAACCGACGTCGATGGGATTCCACAGGTACATCCACTGGCATACGCCGTTCTTAATGTATTCAGCCATTTCACTTGGCAGGCCAAGTCCTGTCAGCTGCACCTTACCCTGAAGTCCCTTGTCGGTGAGAACTTTTCCTGCAGCGGCAATACCGACAGTGGTCGGCGCTATAATACCTTTCAGGTTTGGAAATGACTTAAGCAGTGCTTCTGTCTCTGAAACACTTTTGTCTCTTAAATCATCACCGTACGCAATCTTGACCAGGTTAATCTTTGAATATTTCGGATCCTTTAGTTCTTCCTTCATCCATGCTATCCATGTATTCTGGTTTGTTGCCTGTGATGTCGCACTCAGTATGGCAATATCTCCTTCTCCGCCTATCATTTCATAAACTGCCTGTATCAGAACGCGTCCAATCCTTTCCGCGTCTGCCTGGTTTACATGAACCAGTCTGCTCTGGGCGTTTACTGCTGAATCAAAGGATAATACCTTGATTCCCTGGTTCATTGCCTTTTGCAGTGCAGGCTGCAATGCATCGGGATCATTTGCCGCAATTGCAATGGCATCAACCTTCTGGGCAATTAATTCTTCAATCATCTGAATCTGTGCTTCTGCCGTAGGCTGATCCGGTGCCTTGACAATGACTTCTCCGCCCAGCTCTTCGATTGCTTCCTTAAAACCTTCAATTTGTTTTTCATTAAATGGATTTCCGGTGTTCTTTACAATGACGGCATATTTCTTTTTGGCTCCGGTATCGGTTTTGCTTTCGGTACCGGTACTTGTTTTATTATCGGTGCCTGTACCGGTACTCCGGGCATTTTGCTGAGCGCATGCTGTCAACATTGAGGCAACAAGCATAAGTGATAAAAGTACGGCAATAATTTTACGCATGTTCTTCTACCTCCTTTGAATTTTCATTTATGTGAACAGTTAAGTTAACTGTTCAGCTATCGTTGGAGTAAAGGATTTCAGAGCATACCAAACACAACCGGCAAATCTTCGGTTTACCGATACTGCGGAACTGTTTTCTCTCTGAAAACAGTCATTTATCTTGCTTTCAGACTTAACCTGCTGCGAACATTGGGAATCAATACTGCAAATACAAGCAAAAGCCCGATTATTATCAGCAATACCTGTGAGGGTATATTAATCAGCCCGAGTCCATATCTCAGGAATCCAATAACCAGCAAAGCCAATACTGCACCTATCATTCGTCCTTTTCCACCCTGTGAACTCACTCCGCCCAGCACAACTGCGGCTATGACCTCCATTTCATACCCGGTCGCGATATTTGGTCTTACGCTTCCCATCCGCGAGGCCAGGAACAAAGCCGCAACAGAAGACATAGTGCCGGTTATCGTAAATATAATCAGCCTGATTTTGTCCACTTCTATTCCCGAAAATTTGCTTGCAACTGCGTTGTTTCCTATTGCATAAACACGTCTGCCGAAGGTTGTTTTGTGCAGTATCAGACCGAATATCACGGCAAGTATCGTAAAAACAATCAGACTGAACGGTATTCTACCTATATAACCCCAGCCCAGATACGTGAACCATGACGGAAATTTGCCCGATGCCTGATCTTCCAGGATTATATAAGCTGTTCCCCGATAAATTATCATTGTCGAAAGAGTTACAATAATCGCGGAAAGTTCCTTGAATTTAACAATCAGAATACCGTTTATGAATCCGCAAAGGGTCCCCACTGCAATACAAATGACCATTGCAAGGGTCATCGGTACCCCGGAATTATATAAAACAGCCATAATAACCGCCGACAGCGCAACTGTTGAACCTACCGAGATATCGATTGCCCCCAGAATGATAACAAATGTCATGGGGAGTACAATTAAGGCCTTGTCCATGAACGTCATCGTGGCGCTCAACAAGTTGTCCAGGTTGAGGTAGTACGGCGATATGAGCGAATTTACCACATTTATAACAATGAAAATCAATACCAGCATCCATTCCCACTGGAAAAAGAATTTTTTAAAGCTGAGTTCTTTTTCTGCAACTGCACCGGCCCTTTTCATGATTACAGTTTCCTCCCCATAAGATTTTTCCGGTCTACGCTGCGTTTAACCAGTACGTTCACTATAACCGCAATCAGTATGATTACACCCTGGAGTGCCTTCTGCCAGAAAGGCGACACGTTAATCATAGGCAGGGCATTTTCAAGCATCCCGAACAATAATGCCCCCAAAAGCACTCCCGGCACTTTGCCTGAACCGCCGTCAATGCTGACACCGCCCAGAACACATGCGGCAATTACATTCATTTCGTATCCCGAAGCCGTATCACCCTGCGCTGAAGCATACTTCGACACCCACAGAACGCCTGCAAGACCGGCAAGTGCCCCCATAACCGCATAAACCATGAACAGTATTCTTTCATTGTTAATGCCGCTTACTTTTGCAGATTCGGGATTACTTCCGACTGCATAAATCTTCCGTCCTGTTCTCGTGTAGTTTAGGAAATAATAAAAGATTATGTATATGACGATGGAAATAAAAACCAAATTGTTTATTCCAAGGATTTTGCCTGTTGCAATGGCTTTAAAGGCTGCAGGCATCTGATGCGCGCTGACCCATCTGCCTCCGCTGATTATGTAAGTGAGCCCCCTGTATGCGTTCATCATGCCGAGCGTGGTAATTATCGGAAAAACTCCTCCTTTTGAAATAAGCAAACCGTTAATTACACCGCATCCCAGTCCGACAATTATACCAATAAGAATCGCGGCAAAAGGACTCAGATTCTGGTATTTGCTTACAGTAAGCGCCGATACCATACCTGCCAGGGCCAGTGAAGATCCAATGGACAGGTCTATTCCCCTTGTTATGATAATCATCATCATGCCCACGGCAAGAATACTTAAAATAGCCGTATTTGTCAGCATGTCATTTATATTTTCAAATGTCAGGAACTCCGGGTTTCTGAGCTGTACAGAGACAGACAGAATGACAATGAAAACGAGCAGGCCGAGTTCTCTGAACCTGGTTATGCTTTTTCCGCTTAATGTTACTGATTTGGATTCCCGGGTCATACTTGTCCCCCTTTGTAATCATTGTAACCTATTCTTTTTTTGTACTCATTGATGCTTCAAGAATTTTCTCGGATGTTGCCTCCTTTCCGTCAAAAACCGCGGTAATTCTCCCTTCTCTCATTACCACAATTTTATCGCACATTCCGAGAATCTCAGGCATTTCCGAGGATACCAGAATGATACCGTAACCCTGCTCGGCAAGAGAATTAATAATCTCGTATATTGCAACCTTGGCTCCGACATCCACGCCTTTTGTCGGTTCATCAAGGATAATAACCTTAAGCTCCGCGCTGAGAAGCTTTGCAATGATTACTTTCTGCTGATTGCCGCCTGATAATGAACTTACAGGGGTATATACACTGTTTGCCTTTACATTGAGCTTTTTGCTGTATTCCTCGGCAGCTTTTGCTTCCCGTTCGGGGTTAATCCAGCCTCTGTTTGAATACTGCTCCAGGGTAGGCAGAGTTATATTTTTTACTATCTCCCAGTTAAGAATTAAACCCTGCTGCTGCCGATCTTCCGGAAGATAGCCGATTCCCAGTTCCATTGCCTGAAGCGGACTTGTAACCTTTATTTCTTTTCCCTCAAGATAAACTGCACCGCTGTCATAGCTTATTATTCCGAAAAGCGCCTGACAGACTTCGGACCTCCCTGCGCCGACCAGTCCTGTCAGTCCTACAATTTCACCTCTATGAACACTGAATGAAATATCTTTGAAATATCCTGTTTTACTTAAATTTTCAACCCGGAACAGTTCTTCACCGATAACGGCCTTTTTCGGAGGAAAGATCTGACTGATCTCCCGTCCCACCATTGCCACAATAATGTCATTGGCGTTTATTTCATCCCTGTTCCATGTTCCGATGTATTTCCCGTCCCTGAGAACTGTAACCCTGTCGGCAACCCTGAACATATCCTCGAAACGATGTGAAATGAAAATAACAGAAGTGCCTTTTTCCTTCAGCTGATCAACTATTTTATAGAGCTGCTCGCTTTCTCTCCGTGTAAGAGCAGCCGTAGGTTCATCCATGATAATTATCTTCGCATTCGTTGACAACGCTTTCGCAATTTCAACGATTTGCTGCTGTGCAACACTTAACGCCCCAAGCTGAACCCTGGGATCTATGTCAGCCCCCAGCGATTTCAGGTATTCTTCCGCTTCATTGTGCATCCTGTTCCATTGTATTGTTTTTGTGCGTTTGCTTATTTTTTCATGACCAAGGAAAATATTTTCTGTTACGCTTAAATGTGGATAACCCGTACTGTGCTGATAGATTGCGGCAATTCCCAAATCAAGTGAATCTTTTGGATTCCTGATATTAACCTTTTTTCCGTACAGGTATATTTCACCGTTATCCGAGGTATGTACACCGGTAATAATCTTGATAAACGTCGATTTTCCCGCTCCGTTTTCGCCCATTATAACGTGCGTTTCACCTGATTTGAGCCCGAAGTCAACACCGTCAAGAGCCCTGACGCCAGGGAAAGATTTTGTTATCCCCCTCATTTCAAGAACATAGTCAGACATAGCGTTACCATCCTGCCGGAAAGTATTGTTGTGTTTATTTGTTTTTGTTTTTGTTCTTTTGTGTTCAATTATAAATTATTTAATCACCAATGTCAATACTATTTCCCTCCCGAAGCATAATACAGTATTTTCTCCTGGGTACATTCATCCCGCTGAAGTATTTTCTGAATCCTGCCGTTGTACATTACGGCAACCCTGTCGCACATACCGGTAATTTCAGAAAAATCAGAAGAAATCATTATTACGGAAGAACCCGAAAGAACCAGTTCGTTGATAATATTGTATATATCAACCTTGGAACTGATATCAATACCCGCAGTCGGCTCATCAATTATCAGTATTTTTGCATTTGCAAACAGCCATTTTGCAAAAATTACCTTTTTCTGCATTCCGCCGCTGAGGTTATCAACAATTTCCTTCTCAGATGTTTGTATTTCAAGTCTCTTTATATAATCCCTTGCATAGCGCAATTCTTTTCCGCCGTCAATTACGCCCATCCTTGAAATACGCAGCAAATCTGTCACGGTAATATTTTTTGATACATTCATATTGTTTATCAGGCCTTCACCGGTCCCAATACCTGTCACAAAGCATAAACCGTTTTTCTTTGCAATCTTTGGTGTCATGGTTTTCAGTTTCCTGCCGTATATTTCAATCATCCCGGTATAGGGCCCCTCGATTCCGAACAGTACCTTTGCCAGTGTCCTTCTGCCTGATCCGCTTAAGCCGGTGATTCCAAATATCTCACCTTTTTTCACATCAAAACTGACGTCAAATATTCGTCCTTCAAAATTGACATTTTTTACAGAAAATACAACAGGCCCGGTTTTAACGTTCAGTTTTGGATAACGATCTTCAACTTCCCTGTCTGCCATTGCCTTTATGATGGTATTTATATCCAGTGATTCTGCGTTACTGGTTTGTATAACCTTTCCGTCACGAAGTATGGTTACCCTGTCTGCTATTCTCTTTACCTCCTGTATTCTGTGGGATATATAAATAACGGTTTTTCCGATGTTTTTAAGGGATTTTATAACATCAAACAATATTTCAACTTCCTGCTCGGTAAGGGCATTTGTAGGCTCGTCCATAATTATTATGCCTGCATTCTGTGACAGAGCTTTTATAATCTCGACAAACCTTTTCTGACCTGCGCTGAGATTTTTGACAGGAGTGTGGGGATTAATATCAAGGGAGAATTGTTTCAAAAATTTCGTGGTTTCGGAATAAACCTGGTTCCAGTCTATCATTCTGAAAAATTTGGGATGTTTCAGCGGCTCACGGTTTATGTAAATATTTTCTGCTATGCTTAAATCCGAGAATAACCTTATCTCCTGATATATCATTGCTATGCCCAGGTCCTGGCTTTGCTTCGGTGTTGTAATATTAACCTTTTTCCCGTCTATCAGGATTTCACCTTCATCCGGTGTATATAAACCTGCCAGTATTTTCATCAGGGTGGATTTACCCGCTCCGTTTTCACCTACCAGTGCATGAACTTCACCCTGGTTTACTGAAAAATTGCATTTATCCAGGACCCTGTTTCCGTTAAAATACTTGGTTATATTCCTCATTTCCAGAAAGCCGTACACTGTTATTACCTCTTTTCCTGCTTTGATAGGAATATTTATTTAAACTCATAGGCAGTATAAAGTTTTATATTGTTTTCAAAGAAAAAGGTTTTATACTCACCGGGAATTTCCTTGTTCGTAATTATTTTCCTGAACATGGTAATATCGCCCAGCCTTGCAAAAGCAGTACGGTTAAACTTGGTATAGTCGGCAACTGCAATTATTTCATTTGATATCTTTTTAATTTCCTGAAAAATTCTGACCTCCTGATGACTGTTTACCGTGAAGCCTGATTCAAAATGAATGCCCTTAACACCGATAAACGCTTTATTTACGAATATATTCCTAAGGGTATTCAGGGCGAATTCGCCCACCAGGGTATCGGTTGAAGGAATCAGGTCACCGCCGGTAATTATCACCTTAATGTTAACGCTGTCCTTTAATGCACTTCCGATTGATATGTCATTTGTAACAACCGTGATTTTTTTGTTTTTGATATTCTTTGCAATTTCAAGACAGGTTCGGCCCGGACTCAAATATATTGCCTCATCATTTTCAATCATCTGAGATGCTATTTTCCCTATAAGTTTTTTCTCTTCAAGTGTTTCATCATCATAAAGGGGTTCGTTCTCGGGTGAATAATCCTCTTTTAGAACCGCTCCCCCATATGTTTTTATCAGGTATCCTTCCTTTTCAAGTTTGTCCAAATCCCTTCGAATGGTAACCTCGGTAACTGCAAACCTTTTGGCCAGTTCGTAGACATCAACCCTTTTTTCCCTGAACAGTATTTCTTTTATTTTGTTCTGCCTTTCAATAGCAAACATTACTTCACACCTTCAAACCTCTACCTAATTTTGTGACAATTTTCTTTAATATTATATCATAATGTTTGTTTGTGTTCTTTAGTGATTTATTCTGTTTCATCATGCCCGGCCGGCATTTTTTGTCTTTTCACTTATTTGAATAAACCGTTTCACCGGCCGGTCATTTATTTTATCCTGAAAATAAGTGAATAAAAATATTCCCGACTTATTGCTTTTCAGCACTTTTTGAATTATTATCATAAAATAAACCGGTTAAACCATCAAGTTACCAATAAGTAATTAACGGAGGCGTTATGAGGTACTATAAATATGACACACATGTACACACCTCGGAGACAAGCCCCTGCGGTAAAGTCGATGCAAAAACCCTTGTCCGCCTGTATAAAAAAGCAGGTTATCACGGGATCGTCATAACCGATCATTACTACATGGATTATTTCAATAAAATGCCATATGATGACTGGAACAGAAAGGTGGACGAATATCTGACGGGTTACTATACTGCCCTGGAGGAAGGCAAAAAAACAGGCCTTAAGGTACTTTTCGGAATTGAACTGAGATTTACCGAAAACGGCAATGAATTTCTCGTATTCGGGCTAAGCCCGGATTTCCTGTACAGTAATCCCAGGCTGTATGAAATGGATATAAGAAGTTTCAGACAGCTTACAGCAAACACGCCGATACTTGTTTACCAGGCTCATCCGTTCAGGGCCAATATGATACCTGTCTCCCCTGAATTTATAGACGGTATCGAAATCTACAACGGGAACCCGAGACATAATTCAAACAATGACAAGGCCTATGACTATGCAGCAAAAAATGGCCTTAAAATGGTATCGGGGTCAGATTTTCATCAGATGCAGGATACCGCGCGCGGGGGCATTGTTTTAAGCGAAGCTCCTGAAAACTCCTTTGAACTGGCAGAATTGCTCAGAAACAACAGGGTAGTTGAGTTTATTGCGAAACCCTGACCTTAAAGAATCAGGGTTCTTCCCTGATTTCCTTTATTTTTGATCTTTTGTCAAGCCACCTGATAAACCTGCACCAGACATAAATAGCTATTCCTTCAAGTATTATAAACACATAGAACTTCCACATAACAATCAACCGTGCTTTTCAGCTCTTTTCTTGACAAAATCATTGAACCACATAATGCCGCAGAAAATAAGGATATTGTTAAAAAAACTGGCCGTTAAATTCCAGTGCGGTGTAACGAGAATTCCGGCATATTTTACCAGAGCTTCAAAGACTACAAAACCAACCGTAAAGGCCAGCATATGGACAATCTGCAGCCACGGTTTGTCAGGAAGAAACTGAACAAACAACACTCCCATCGTAAATGTTATTCCGAAAGTAAAAAATGCTGAAACATGCAATATGTCAAGTCCTTTTTCCAGAAAATAATACATCCCTGTAGTATAAGCCAGTGAATCCTCCCATAATTCCAGTATACAGCTTAAAATTCCTCCCCAAATGTTTTTTGAAAACGTCTTCCGGTCAACAAGGATCAGAAAAACAACCCAGCCCGTAATGAATGTAAAAAACCATTTATTTGAAAGTAGATTGTTCAGCATGATTATTCTCCCCGCTCAGCACTGTTTATTCTGTGTCCGGCTAAATCAAAATTGTTTTTCATCCACGCAAGAAACAGAAAAAGCAGAAACTGCCTTACAACAAAAAAAGGTTTAAACCTGATATAATCAACAAGCCCGAAAGCGTCAGCCAGCACATTGAAACCAACCAGGAACAGCGACCACAAAAATCCATGAATCAGCTGAAAACCCATTTTCCTGGGGTGAAATGCAGCCGCCAGTATTCCCATGTTGAATGCAATGCCTGTAAAAAATATATTTACCGTGTCGGAGAACAAAAATATATCAGGCATGTTCAGCGAAACAAGGTTATATTCAAAAAGACCGAGTTTTTCCGCGAGAATGGTCTCAATTTGCATGAAAAAGGCTGAAATAATTCCTCCGTATAGATTCATCTTTATCTGCTCAAAATTTATCAGGAGCACAAGCAAAACCAAACTAACCAGAAAGCTGAACAACCACGGATTCATCAGCAATTCCCCTCAGGTTTCAAATATACATTTAATATTATGCCTTCTGAGGGGAACAAAAATACAGAAAACAGGATATGAAAATATAAAACAGGGGGTATGGAGGGAAAATTATGCAAGCAGGTAATTAATTCTGTCTGCAAGGCTCATATTTTCCGGATCCCATTTCCTTTCCGCAAGCTCGGTCTTTTCATACGGCATTCCCAGCATATCCACAAACTCGGTAAATTCATCATCAAACCATGGCGGTACCCAGGCTCCTGATCTGCATATATGTACCGCGGAAATTCCTATCCCCCGTTTCAGGCTGTTTATATCGGCGTATTCTATATTGAAGTTAATGTTCATTGCTTTAAAATATTCAGGATTTTCGCTGGTATACGGGCTGTAAAAAATTACTGCCTTTTTGATTATTTTGTCCTGTAAAAGCTTACCCAGCCAGTTAGCACAGTTCACCTCAAAGTTCAGGGCCGACATTCCCCCATAACCCAAATCAGAATGAGCATCAAAAAGGTAAACGGTATCTGCCTCATTATCCGCAGCTATTTTGTAAGAAAGCCTGTGAGAATCAGAAACATAAACTTTTGCACTGTCTGATATTATGAAATATTCTTTTATTTTCTTCCAGAACGATCTGAATTCAGGGCACAGCCTGTATGATTTTGTGATGTCGGTTCCTGTTCGCCTGGAAATTATGTAACGCTTATACCATTCATCAATAAGGCTTTTTTTGTTTTCCAAATATGACCCCTGGCATGCAGCCTCAGTGAATATAAAATAATCCCAGTCAACAGACAATAAGCCTATCCCATTTTCCTCACCTCTTATAACGGTATTTACCGGTTACTCAAAGTGAATCGCCTGGGATGCGCCTTAACTGTCCGAATATGGTTAAATATATTATATCAGAAAACTTTAGATGGGAATTAATAAAATTATTACAAAATTATTGCAGTAAATGACACGGAGTTTGTGCAATTCCTGTAACGGGCAGGACCTGTATCAGAAGTAAAACTGTGCAATGCCGTAAACAGTCGCTCCATTTGTAAGAGATGGCAGGTTCAGCTCGGGCAGGCCAAAACTCAGCGGGTCCTGCTTCGGGTGTTTTTGGCGACGAAGGAGCAGCAGGCTGCGAAGCCGTACTGCACAGCAATAGGGTTAGGGCGTGAATCTGAGCGGCCCGGAATATGGAGACCCCAGCGTCAGAATCATTACAAACTGCATAGCGTGGTTCTGCGTCAGTGCTTTGCTGCCCGAGAAGATAAAACACCCGCAGCAGGACCCGCATTGAAACTACCTTATTCAAAATGCGGGTGATGCGGGTATTTTCGGCAACGCGGCAAAAGCATCCGTATCAGAAATTCACATTATCAGGATGAGGAAGGAACCGATGGCCACGGTTCAGTGAATTAATGGTCTGCAAATCTTCCTCGGACAGGTTAAAATCAAAAATCTGAGAATTCTCTATAATCCTTTCCCTGTGAACCGACTTCGGTATAACAACAATCTCCCTCTGGAGGTTCCAGCGCAAAACAATCTGTGCAGGGGTTTTACCATACTTCTCCGCAATTATGTTAAGTTCTTTTACTTCGCCAAGGCGCCCGCCCATAAGAGGGCTGTAGGCCTCCACCTGGATTCCGTGCTTTTTGCAGAACTCAACCAGTTCATACTGGTTCAGCCACGGATGCAGTTCAACCTGGTTAACCGCAGGAACAACACCAGTTTCATTAATAATATCCTCGAGATGATGAATGAGGAAATTGGATACGCCTATCGTGCGTACCAGGCCGTCATTGTACAGCTTAACCAGCGCTTTCCAGCTCTCAACGTATTTGCCCTTTACAGGCCAGTGGATCAGATACAGGTCGATATAGTCAAGACCCAGCCTTTTTCTGCTTTCCTCAAAAGCCTTTAAAACTGCATCATAGCCTTTCCTCTGCATCGCATTCCAAAGTTTCGTGGTTATAAAAATCTGTTCACGGGGAATACCCGACTCTCTGACAGCTTTCCCGACACCCTCCTCGTTTCCGTATACCGCCGCGGTGTCGATGCTGGCATATCCGGCTTCAATTGCTGTTTTAACTGCAAAGTCCAGCTCGTCAGGATTTGTGACCTTCCACACACCCAAGCCGAGCCACGGCATTTTTACGCCGTTATTCAGTGTTGTACAGTCCTTAATACTGCCAATCAAATCTTTCACATCCTTTCAGGATTATTGTTTGCCCGGTACAACGGTTCAGGGACAGTTAACTCCATTCAAGTATTTATATATCCACATATATGAAACCGTAAACACTACACCGATTCCCATTCCCCGGAGGCAAAACCCTCATACCGCTCCAGCTCGTTCTCCGCAATCTTTTTCATTGAAATCGTTACCGTATTATTTATGAACGTAAGCGTCATGTTAACACTTCCCGGAAGCTCATCAATTATATACGAACGTATATGCAGCGTATTTTCACCAGCCCATGCCGCTGAAGATATGCTCAGAAGGTCAATGTCGGGAAATTCATGCTGTATCATGTGCCCTATTCCAAAAGGAATACTGTGGACGCCGGTTTCATTGACATACCGGAACACGCCTTCATCCGTGCCGGTAAATTCAAGCCTGCATTCGGTTATTCCCATCTGGTTTGGGGCCAGCAAATACCTTTTTCCGTTTATATCACCGGCAACAGGTGATGTTCCGGAACCTCTGACTGGTTTTACTTCCAGTCCTGAAAGTCTTTCCTTCAGCTTTTCAGAGGCATTTTCATCAGCAGGTACGGGTTTGCTGTTTCGATTCAGGTATGGGAAGACATGTTTCCAAAACGCCGCATAAATTCCCTGTATACCATTCGGAATTCCCTGGTTATCGGCTATTGTTGCAAGTATGAAATCATAATCCGGTAAACATATTGCAAGCTGTCCTCCCATGCCGTACATCGCAAATCCGTTGTTTCTGCATCTCCAGAACTGATAACCGTAACCCTGCTGTTCTTCAATGCCGTAATTAAGGCATGTCTCTATCTGCTTTGACGTTGCCTCACGGATATATTCCTTCGGAACAATCTGCTGCCCGTTATATACACCGTCATTCATGCACATCAGTGCAAATTTTGTCACATCCCGGAGAGTACAGATTAAACCTGACCCGCCCTGGCAAACCCCCGTCGGATCGGTCAGCCACCGGAATTCACCGGTACACCCGAGTTTGTCAAAAACCTTGATTTTAAGGTAATCCAAAAGTGACATCCCGCTTAGTCTTTCCACCAGTGCGGCCAGTACATGGGAAGCTGAAGTATCATAAAGAAAACTTGTTCCGGGATATCGAACAGGTTCCACATGGAAAAATGTTTTAACCCAGTCATCACATTCCATCAGCTTATATGTTGTGGATTTATGCGGTGAAGCCATCCTCAGCATGTCCCGTATTGTTGTTTTTGCGATATATGGATGAACTCCGCCGGCAGGAAGTTTATCGGGAAAATAATCGCATATCCTGTCATTGACTGACAGTTTTCCCTCTTCCTGAAGAAGTCCGATTGCAACCGATGTAAAACTCTTTGATATTGAGAACATTCTGTGGGGAAAATCTGCATGAAATGGAGCGTAATATCCTTCTGCAAATGCTTTTCCGTCCTTCACCATAATAAAGCCATGCATGCAAAGGCCTGAAAATTCCAGATCATCAATAAAGTCCAAAACCGCCTGTGAAGGTATACCGACTGATTCCGGCGGTACAACCACCCACTCTTTTCCCTGGTCAATTCTGCTCATAAAAATTACCCCCAGTTTTTCATAAAAATAGATGCTTTCGTCTTCCGAAAAACAATACAACTCTATATTATACCTTTCCTCGGGTGCAGGCAAGTGTACATGACCAAACAAAAATCACAGGCTGTGAAGCTTTGAAAACAGAAAGAAGAAATTATATAATATATAAATAAAAAGGTGTTTAATGGAAGGGGATAATAAAATTGGATTTACGGGATGCAATGCTGAAAAGGAAGTCGGTGAGGACATATACCGGAGAACCGGTTCCTGAGGAAATAAAACAAAAGCTCAGAAATTATATTGAAACCGTCAATGGTCCTTTCAACACTCAGATGCAGTTCGGGATTATCGACATGAAAGAAGCGAACCCGGGTATAAAGCTTGGGACCTATGGATTCATAAAAGGGGCTTCAACTTTTATATGCGCCGTTGTAAAAAAAGAAAAGCGAATGGAAGAAAACCTAGGATATGTCTTTGAAAAAATAATACTGTATGCCACGTCACTGGGACTTGGAACATGCTGGCTCGGAGGCACATTCAAAAGGTCTGAGTTCGGAAAGGCACTGGGCGTGGGAAGTGATGAACTTGTTCCGGTAGTAACGCCGGTGGGGTATGAGAATGAGAAAAAAAGCCTCATTGACAATATAACGGTTGCGATTGCAAAACCGGCAAGCCGTAAAGACTGGAGCGAACTTTTTTTTGACAATGATTTTACCAGACCGTTGGGCAAAGAAGATGCAGGTGTGTTCCAGGAATGCCTTGATATGGTGAGAATAGCCCCTTCTGCATCAAACAAACAGCCGTGGAGGATTGTAAGGGATCGTAATGTATTTCACTTTTTCATATGCCGTACTCCGGGCTACGGGAAACTGTTCAACTATGATATACAAAAACTGGACCTGGGAATTGCCATGTGTCATTTTGAATTAACGGCGCAGCAAATTGGAGTATCTGGCAGATGGGATGATTTGAATCCCGGTATCCCATGCCCCGGGAATACCGAATACCTGTTGAGTTATATCGCAGAACAGAACATTTAAAAACGGGGACAGGTTTCTGCACCTGTCCCTTTCAGTTTATAATAAGTATAAACTTACTTACTGCGTCTACTGTCCATTCTCTCAATTGCTTCCCACAAACCATTCAGATAAACGGCTCCAAGAGCCCGGTCATATAAACCGTATCCCGGACGACCCTTTTCGCCCCAGATCATTCTGCCGTGGTCGGGACGGATAGGCCCGTCAAATCCGATGTCATAGAAGGCTTTCATAATTTCAAACATGTCCAGCGAACCGTCTTCTGTCCTGTGAGAAACCTCATCAAACTTACCCGGTTCATGTATTTTTATATTCCTTACATGGCCGAAATGTACCCTTCCCTTTGCCCCGAAATACCGGATAATCTCGGGTATGTTGTTTTCAGGGTTTGAGCCGAGAGAGCCGGAACAAATGGTTAACCCGTTGTATGGACTGTCGACAAGGTTAATAAACCTCTCCAGGTTCTCCTTTGAAGTTATCAGCCTCGGGAGTCCGAATACCGACCACGGCGGGTCATCAGGATGAATTGCCATCTTAATGTCATATTTTTCGGCGACAGGAATTACTTCTTTCAGAAATATCTCAAGATTCTTCCATACCTTCTCTTCATCCACGTCACTGTATAACTCGAGCAGCCTCTGTATTTCCTTCACGCGTTCGGGTTCCCAGCCCGACAGGACAAAACCGTTGGACTGGCTTGTCATTTCGTCAAACATCGTAGCCGGGTTGATTTTTCTGATTATATCTTCATCATAGGACATGGTATTTGAACCGTCGGGCAGAATCTTTGCAAGGTCGGTGCGCAGCCAGTCAAAAACAGGCATGAAATTGTAGCACACAAGTTTTATCCCGACTTCGGCCAGGTTCTTAAGTGTCTGCTTATAATTGTCGATATACCGTTCAGCTTCGGGTGTCCCAAGCTTGATATCCTCATGGACGTTGACGCTTTCTATCCCTTCCAGCGTCAGGCCTTCTTTTTCAATTTCGTCCTTTAACGCCCTGATCCTCTCTACGGGCCATACCTCTCCTGCAGGAATGTCATACAGTCCCGAAATAACTCCCGTAACCCCGGGAATTTGCCGAATCTGCTCCAGTGTAATGTTGTCCAGTTTACGACCGTACCATCTTAAAGTCATTTTCATAAGTATTCACCCCTTTTGCCCTACAAAAGCTTAGTCCGGATTATTTGCCCTTATTTCATTAAAAGCCTCTTCGTAGGCTTTCATTGTTTCCCTGTCAAAACAAACCATATACACTTTTTCGAGACTCTTGTCTTCACTCAGAAATCTTAATATTTCCGAAACGGCAATTCCGGCGGCACGTTTTACGGGAAAGCGGTAAGCACCGGTGCTTATGGACGGAAAAGCAACAGTTTTTATCCCGTTATCAACTGCCAGGCGAAGAGAATTCCTGTAGCAGGATGCAAGCAGTTTGTCTTCATCATGATTACCGCCGTGCCAAATCGGCCCCACGGTATGTATCACGTATTTTGCCGGCAGCCTGTATCCCTTTGTAATCTTAGCCTGGCCGGTTTCACAGCCGTTAAGCTTACGGCATTCTTCCAGTAGCTCCGGACCTGCGGCACGATGGATCGCGCCATCCACTCCGCCTCCGCCTAGCAGCGTTTTATTTGCCGCGTTGACAATGGCATCGGTTTTGGCCTCTGTAATATCACCCAGAATAATTTCAAACCTTTCCATAGTTTTTCCACCTTCAAAACACGGATTTTTATTTTCAGGTTTTCCGGTCTTATGTAACTGACCGAAAACCCTTATATGCGCATACCGGGTCCCATGTTATATATACCTTGAAAAACAGGTACGATAACATAACTACAGTATAATAAAACTTTTTAAATTACACGAAAAAACTATTGACGGGAAGCGGCAGAAAGAATTAACCTTGTTTCTGTCATCGCTTTTTCCAGGATTCTTTTGCAGTCGCCTGTTTTTGTATGGTACCCCGATGTTTTCGTTGTTCTCTGCCGTATAACAATGACTTCTGCGTTATTGTCCCTGTCATATTCTATCGTAATGCCTTTCGGCACCATCATCCTGTTCATATGCTTTGACAGCCCGAAGTCCGGTGCGGCTGCAATAACACAGTAAAAATACGGGTAACTTGTGCCTTCGATTACGTTTAAATTAACCTGCGCCTGTATGCCGTAAAAATTGTCGGGCATATTATTGAATGTTACCATAAACTTGCAGTCGGTCGGAACGCTTTTTCCGGTTCTGTCCCTTGCAAGCAGAAGCAAAGGGATAAAGTTTTCGCCGTCTTTTCTGATTGTCTGAAAAAATCCTTCCATCTGCTTTATTATATCAACCTTAATCATCAGATTTCCCTGCTTAAGTATCCTGCGTATTCCGTTAAACCACAAAGGCAGAATAAGTATTATTGTATCACAGGCAATAATAATGCCTGTCTGCCGGAATGAACGACTGATGGACGTGACCGCATAAACGAATATTATTCCGAAAAATGTCAGCACAAACATAAGAAACCCCGCTGCATTGGTTATATCAAGAATGTCCGTGTCCCACCGGCTTGCCTTTTCATCCAGTTCTTCAATCTGCCTTATTTTATCCATGCCGACTTCGGTCCATCTGTTGTCGGGATAAAAATACTTCATTCTGACACGGCTGTCATATCCGCGGACAAGGGTGATAATTGCCGCAAATACCAGAAAAATCGCACCCGGCCAGACAGTTAAAGTCATAACCTGGATTATGAAACCTCCCAGAAGGAACAGAATGAACAGCATTATTCTCCTGGAATAAGGAAGTTTTTTGAGTACATGAAACTTTACAATATCCTGCTTCTCCGGCGGCGGAAAGCCGGGCAGGCGTAAGCGGTCAATCATACAATGCACCCTTCCCTGACAAGTCCCGCTGCTTCCCATTCGGAAACCAGTTCATTATTACCGTGAACACCAAAATACAACGGACATGCTCCCTGGCACGCTGCAAAATGCCTGCATTGTTTACATTCGGCAGGGGCCGATTCCTTTGCCCGAATCCACCTGCAGCGCTGACTGTTCCATACTTTCTCAAACCCCTCTTCCAGAAGATTACCGACAGGTTCGGACCAGCTTGAACACGGAAGCACATTACCGTTCGGATCCACCGACAAAAGCCCTTCGCATGCGCTGCACCCCCGGTTTCCGAAACCTTCCGCAAGAGGGTTGAACAGGCATACCGGCGTCGGTGAATACCACATAAACCGTATACCCTGCTTTATAGCCTCGGCCTTGAGTTTCCTGACTATATCCCCGATTTCACTGTAAGTTACAGTCAAACCTTCGTTTTCGCCGCGTCCCGCAGGTATTACAAGGTTTGCTGAGAACCTTTCGGCCCCGATGCTTTTGCAGAAAGCGGGATAATCAGTAATTTTATCCCTGTTAATCCTGCATACCGTAATATGGGGATGCACGTGGATACCTGCTTCCTTTAACGCCTTAAATCCTGCAACAGACGCAGCATGTGAACCGGGAACGCCCGTTATTGCATCATGTTCATAATCATATGCAGATTCAATGCTTACCTGCGCTGATGAAAGTCCAGCACGTGCCAGTTCTTTTGCCTTATTTGCCGTTATTAGCGTTCCGTTTGTAATCAGGTTCACCCGCATTCCGTTATGTTCTGACGCATATCTTACAAGTTCGGGCAAATCCCCGTATGTTGCCGGTTCTCCTCCGGTAAATGAAACGCTGGGAACTTCGGCTTCGTACCTGATAATATCAAGTACCTTTTTGAATCCATCTGTATCAAGCTGTTCCAGGGCATTCTGCTGAGTACAGTCTCCGTAGCAGAACCTGCACCTGATATTGCACCTGTATGTCAGGGCCACTTCCGACAATACCGGAAGCTGAATATACCCGATTTTGAATTCGGTTCTCTGAATGGCATCAGTCCTGTAATTTTCACATACTTCGTTATTCCACAGGCGTGAAAAATCGGTGAAAAACCTCTCAAGCTGAAGTTCGGTTTCGGGCGCATCAGACCTTATCTTAATAAAATCCTGTACCGAACCGCCGTCAAGTATATGTTTGATAATCCGTGCGCCTGAAGAATTCAGTTTAAATGCTTCATTCGGCATGCGTATAAGGACATTGTCCCTGAGGCGCACATATACATACGGTTTTATGCTGTTTATAAAATCGTCAACCCATGCCAGTCTGTGCCTCTTCATCTTGCACCTCCGCTTACACACGCAGAATGGCACGCCGAGTGACATGCGGAATGGCATGCAGAATGACATGCCGAATGACACGCTGAATGGCAGGCAGAATGACAGGCATCATGGCATGCCGAGTGGCATGCAAAACGGCCGGCAGTCCTGTTCGGAAATGAACGGACTGAAACTTTGTCCGGATTAGCCGGAATCGTTGCTTCATATCGTTTATAATGATTCCTGTACCTGCGGTAATTCATATGGTTATGCCAGTAATACCAGTAAACCCAGTTTCTTATAAAACTGTCCTCTTCATAATCTTCTTCATGGAAATATTCGTCACGCCTGAATTCTTCTTTGCTTTCATTTTCACCCGAACCCGAACTGATATTAAGTATGTCATTTGAGAGCTTTTCCTGGTAATACTTCCGTGTAGCCTCAATATCACAGTCGTATGTCTTTTTTTGGACATTATCGGCCATTGTCTGCAGGATTCTCTCCAGTTCCATGGAGCTGAATTCACCGTCTTCGGCCGCATCATACATCATTCGTTCGTACTGGTTCAGTCCGGATAACGGTTTATCGTCAATCCTTCGTACACGGAGAGGATCTTCGGATATTTCCTCCAGGTATCCTTTGGCTGTAAGTTTTGAAAGTATTACAGACATAATGGTCTTATACGGCACACCCATAAACAGCGCGGCTTCAAACTCATCCAGATTATCGGCTATAAATCCCTCTTTTCTGAAAGAAGCTATTTCAATCTTTGGCGGTTCCCAGTCAGTCCTTGCCCATTGCACCTCATCCAGGGTTTCGTGTGCCTTCACCATGGATCTGTGTTTTTTCCCGACCGCCAGCAAAGCAACCAGGAACAGAAGCCCGAGAGCAATTATTGATGCCGCTCTGTCAGTGTTTTCGTTGTACCGGTTATTTCCGTTTATTTCCGGAGAGCGCAGAACAGCAGGTACACTGGTAACACGGGGTATACTGTCCGGCACTTTATCCCTATTGTTCCCGTAAGGCAAACCTGGACCGGGCATTTCACCAAAAACGTTTTCAGATATATACTGCTGAATCCTGAAATGGTACATTGCTCCAGGATTATCCTTATGAACAAGAACCTGTACCCTGTTTACCGATTCCAGTTCAACTGTGCGGTAGTCAATAAGGTATTCCTCGTTCATCCATTTTTCTGTGGCAAAGTCATTTTCAATCAGGAACTTTTCAATTTCCTCTCTCGATGCATCTTTTTCGCTGAATTCAAGAGGATAATTTACAGTAACTGTGTAATGTTCCATGGGCTCATCCCATTGCACAGGAGCCCAGTTAAATACAACAAGCCTTTTTCCGTCTTCCGAAGCGGTTCTGCTTAAGTAACCCGCCTCGGCCATATCTGCCGTAAAACGTAGTTTGTATGTCAGATACTCACCGCCAAGACGCTGGTTATTGGCATTAATGATATCGTATTTGCCGCCGCCAAGATTTACAATGTCTATTTTATAGGATTTATTGTCATCGGTTATGACATAGGCATAATCGTTGTCAAAAACAGGTTTTATCCTGTCAAACCCCTCCATAGTAAATGCAAGCATTGTTTTTCCGGGCACAAGATTGTACCGTACCGTATATGAAATAATGGCTTTGCCATCAGGAAAAAGGGTAACGTCTGCTTCAACGAAACCCAGATTTGCAATTTCCGAAGCATAAATATTGGTTGGTTGAATTATTAAAATAATTAATATCAACCAACCAAAAAAACATTTCAAAATATTTCTGTTCATAGATCTCCTTTTTTATCACATAAACCGTAATTATTTCATAACTTACAGGTATGAACCCGAAGTATTGCTTAAAATGCTGAACGCAAGTATCCGTTGTTTATAAGTATAGAAGATCTTTTTTTATATGTCAATAAATAACAGATATCACTTAGTTGCCATTGTCCATTCTTTCTATTGCTTCCCACAAACCGTTAAGATATGTAGCTCCTAACGCCCTGTCATACAAACCGTATCCGGGACGTCCAATTTCTCCCCAGATCATTCTGCCGTGGTCAGGACGTATTGGACCTTCGAAGCCAATATCATAGAAGGCTTTCATAATCTCAAACATATCCAGGGAACCGGCTTCTGTCTTATGAGCAACCTCATCGAACTTACGGGGCTCATGAATCTTTACATTTCTCACATGGCCGAAATGTACCCTTCCCTTGGCACCAAAATATCTGATGATCTCAGGTATATTGTTATCTATGCTTGATCCCAATGATCCGGTACATATGGTTAATCCGTTAGATGGGCTGTCTACAAGGTTGATAAACCTCTCCAGGTTTTCCTTGGAAGTAATAAGCCTTGGCAGACCGAATATTGACCATGGTGGATCGTCGGGATGAATAGCCATTTTAATTCCATACTTTTCTGCAACAGGCACTACTTCTTTCAAAAATGTCTCAAGATTCTTCCACAGCTTTTCTTCATCCATATCCTTGTACAGGTCAAGCAGTCTTTTTATTTCGCCTATTCTTTCGGGTTCCCAGCCCGGTAATACATAACCGTTGGAATTATCGTTCACCTGCTCAAACATCCTGGAAGGATCAATTTTCTTTATTATGTCTTCATCATATGACAGGGTATTCGAACCGTCGGCCAGATCCTTTGCCAGATCTGTGCGAAGCCAGTCAAAAACAGGCATAAAGTTATAGCAAACAAGGTTGATCCCCAATTCTCCCAGGTTCTTAAGAGTTTGCTTATAGTTCTCAATGTACTTTTCCGCGGCAGGAGTCCCGAGCTTGATATCTTCATGGACGTTAACGCTTTCTATTCCTTCCAGTGTCAGACCTTCTCTCTCGATCTCGTCCTTTAATGCGCGGATTCGTTCTACAGGCCATACTTCCCCGGCAGGAATATCATATAACGCAGAAATCACGCCTACAACACCGGGGATCTGCTTAATCTGCTTTAATGTTACTTTGTCTTGTTTACTGCCATACCATCTTAAGGTCATTTTCATATGCTCATATCACCTTTCTTATGTCGCATAATTTAAGTTAAATTTTAATTTGCCGTTTTAACTTCATTTAATGCCTCTACATATGCTTTCATAGTTTCCTTGTCAAAGCATACCATCATAACTTTGTCAACGCTTTTGTCCTCACTCAGAAACTTCATTATTTCCATAATGGCAATCCTGGCTGCGCGCTTAACAGGAAAACGATAGGCACCTGTACTGATTGACGGGAATGCTATTGTTTTTATCCCGTTCTCTGCCGCCAAACGTAAAGAATTCCTGTAGCATGATGCAAGCAAATCGTCCTCGCCGCGCCCGCCGCCACGCCAGATTGGCCCAACTGTATGAATCACATATTTTGCAGGGAGCTTATATCCCTTTGTAATTTTCGCCTGTCCCGTTTCACACCCGTTTAGTTTGCGACATTCCTCAAGAAGTTCCGGACCGGCAGCCCGGTGGATGGCACCATCCACACCCCCACCGCCAAGCAAGGAGTTGTTTGCCGCATTGACGATGGCATCTGCTTTAATCTTTGTAATATCACCTAAAATTATCTCTGTCCGTTCCATAACCCCCCTCATTCCTTAAATTTATCCTCAAACCCGGGAATATTTCATCCAGCAGGTTTTATGGCTCTTTCAGAAATACACGCTTTTTAATGCACTGTTAACTAACTATAGCTGCCAATAAGATGTTAAACAACGGATTCTTAAACGTTCAAAAAATTCACCGCCGGGAACAATTTTCCCCTTCCGGAGATTCTGCAGCCTTTTGGTATGCAGCTTATAAATCGGTGAACATGTCCTTTTGATCACTGTATCCCATTTGAACGGTCGGTTTTTCGCTTTCCTGTTCATATGCCCGTGTTTGATGTATAACTTGCTCGGCATCGGGAGCATACCGTTTTATATATTTTGACAGACTGATTAAAAATGGCTGATATGTGCTGTAATCAGTACTTTGATGGCTTACCTGCCAGAAAGTTACAAAATCCAAAACATCCAATTCCAACGCTTTTTTTATGGATATCATCCTGCCGGTTTTTTTACCGTTTACCTCCAGCTCATAACCGGCTACATCATTTTCTGCGTTGTACCAACACCTTTCTATTGAACAACACCCAATGTACTGGTTGAAGACTTTATGGTAAACATTGTCGGGTTTTGCAATTTGATGAAGATACCTCGTTGCATCCTGGGAAAAACTGCTGCCTACAGCTATAACATTCATTCCGGAATGCTCCTTTGTAAATAAAACTTTTATAATTATACCATAGTTCTTCAGTTTTCAACTTCTGCAAAGGTTACAATAATATTCATTCTGAAGATACATTTTTCATATAAAAAATACAAATTTCTTGGTTAGAAAGATTCTAATATTTAACATAGATATGATCATCGGGGACATAATGTATAATTTCCTGATATGCTGAAGGTGAAAGGCTGGGAAAAATATATAAACAAAATGCCAAATGTGATTGTAAAATCCCTGTTTATAAAAAAAGAGCTTGATCCATTTTTATTAGAATCAATAACTCTTCTTACCGAACCTGTCTCTGGTTTTTTCAATGTATCTGCTTAATTAGTTATTTAATTTTGAAAATATTCTCATTTCATCTAATTGATGATATGCATTCAAAATTTCCTCAAGGCTGAAATATGGCTTTAATTCTTTTACATCTGATGCTATTTCATTGCTGTCAATTTCCCATTTATTCTGCAGATAGTTTTTATATAGATATATAATTGTAGTCCGAAGTTCCAGATCTCTTGCAGACATATCTCCAAACAATTCCAGTACAGTGTTTATCGTTTCTTCGTTTTCAGAAAGAAACTCACTTGATTTTTCTATATATACATTAGTTTTGCTTGATGGCTTAATGCAATATCCACCTGTCCCTTGATCAACCGAGTATATTTTAACACCCTCAATAGCTTCAGTATAATCCAAATCTGACAAAACATCACTACAATATGGACCATATGTATACAGTGAAAACTCGTAACCTAATTGCACATTAAATACTTCCTGAAGTATATATAAATATTTCATGATTGCTGTCTTGCCAAATTTAGCTTTCATCTCAAGTCTTTTAGCCAGATAAGAAATCAACCCTACTTTTTTCCACAAATCATTTATTAAAGTCATTTCATTTCTTCCCTTCCAAATACTTTCTGATTTTTTCCTTAACCGTTAATCTTGATTCATTTTTAACATAAAGCCTCTTTTGCTTAATCGGCTGCAAATTTCTTACAATTGATGACTTTTTAGATAGAGGTTCCAATTTCTCGTTTTTTTTATTAGAGTCACAAAGTATAAAAATATCTTCTTTACCTGTTTTATACCATGATTTTTCTGAAGAATCAACAAAGCTGATCTCATTTTGAAAAGTATTATGCAAATCCTCAAACCTGTCAAGTTCAGTCTCATCAGGAACCTCACTTGTTTGATATACACATTTATCGTGTGATCTTTCCAATATTATCTTTCCATGTTCACCTCCCAGACCTTCTTTTATTAAACCATACATTTTCCAATCATCATAATCGATGTATTTTTTAAGATTTTCTTCACTGTCAGGTAATGGGAAAAAGCCACTTTTTTCGCCATGCTTAGAAAGAATCTCTTTAAGAGCTTTTTCTATGTGATAATCAAATGCTCGCCTGGTTTTATGAAAGTAAACCTGCGCAAACATTTGATATCTTGCAATCACAAGGCTCTCTGCTACATGCCATCCACCTTCTTCAACTGCTAAATTTGTTCCGTAGGTTTCTGGATCTGTTGCAATGCTCATAGTATTAACCAAGCGTTCCTTGTCGTATATTCCATAGCTTATTCCTAAATGTAATGAGTCCCTTAACAAATAGTCTGCTCTATCAGCATCTAACTGACTAGATATTATATTTTTCCACACATGACTTCTTTTAGGCTTAACAGTTTCGTCACCCAATAATGCTGTTACATCCTCTACTCTTATCCCATAATTATCATTTCCTTTATGATTTTCAATTATATCCTTAAAAAAAGTCTTGATTATTGCAATGCTATAGTCTTCATGTGAAAACCTTTTATCTGCCCCTTCCTTATATTTAGAGTTACCTTGGGGAACATAAGGCATAAGTTCTTCACCAGCATGTGAAAATGGTGAATGGCCAATATCATGTAACAATGCAGCAAGCCTGATAATCTTTTTATCCCTCTTAAATCCTGCATCATCAAAATTCAATACTTCTTTTAAAAATTGTTCTCGTTTTTTAATAATGCTATCATAGAAAAGAGTAGAAAGATGCATTACTCCTAATGAATGTTCAAATCTGGTATGATTGGCGCCAGGATATATCATATCAGTCAGGGATAGTTGTTTTATCCTTCTCAAACGCTGGAATACAGGATGATTAATTATTTCACGTTCCCAATCGTCATATGTAATGAAACCATATATTATATCTCTTGTTTCATATACTTTTATAAATATGACCTCACTACTTAAATATATTATACCGAACACTTGTTCATCTTGTAAAGTTTTTTATGAAGTTAAAAGCATACTAAACAAATGCAGCAAACTTATGAAAAATTGAAATAACACTTTATAACACATATTACTTGATAAAAAACTACTGGATGTTTTACGAAAACAATGCTCTTATCTCTTGTTTAAGGATCTTTCTGCACTCTTCCTCTGAAACGGTCTGCTTAAATCTCCTCAATATATACCGGTAAAGAGTGTAATAATATTCTTAGCCTGCTGGGATTCTAAAGAATTATATTGTATCATCACCCGATCACCGGAAATCTATGTTCAGAGAAACATATCAATCAATAAAACGTATTTACACGGTATCTGATTGGTAACAGCCAGGTAATGACACCATGTTTATGTGAATGTTAATATAATCGTTATAACACGGCTAATTGCCTTATTTTATCCTCAATTGCTTTAACGCGGTCCATCCGGTGGTAGTTTATGTTGTCCTGTCTCAGCATTTCCAAACCGGACACATATACTTCGGTTCCGTTGTAGTTGATTTTCCCGAGCTTGCTCATGTCGTACGGTTCCAGTTCCTTATTGTGGAACGAGATTCCAATAACCGCTTCCATGAAAATTTCTCCTAATCCGCTCATAATCCAGTTTTCACAACGCTCAATAGGCCTTATCGCATATTTGCAGAAATGATCCCTGACCCTGTCAAAATCAGAATAATTGGGGATAATGATATTGACATCTTTAGGAGCGACGTCAATTCCCCAAAGTGCCATAGCCACACTGCCATGGATATACCAGTCCACACCAAGTTTTTCTATTTCAGGAATAAATAAATCCAGTGCTTTCTCCCATGGGGCAGGAATTATTTTCAGCTGTTGCTTTATGGCAGTCTCTCCATACTTCGTGAAGTTATCGGCACAATACTCAAAGTCTTTTACGTTGTCAAATGATTTCACAAAATTGTTGCCTACCTGCCACCAGAGGTTCTCTTTAAAATAGTTCCAGTACTTTTCATCAACATCTTCGGCAAAGTAGGCATAATAGTTCCAGTCATACATCTGCTTTACATAAATCTTCATATCCATACCTCCAATTGGTTTTGTAAAACCGACAGAATGCAGCAATCGGCTTTTTACGGCATTTTGCGAAGGTTTTTGAAGTTTCCGGTATGACCATGGAGTTATCCCATAAACTTTCAGGAAAGCTCTTGTAAATGCTTCCTGTGAAGAATATCCATGACTTAAGGCAATATCAATTATCCTGTTTCCGGTTTCGAGCAACTGCCTGGCAGAATGCTGAATCCTTGAAATAAGTATATATTCCTTTATTGCAATTCCTTCAAGTTCATGAAACTTTTTGGACAGATAGTGCGGTGAATAGCCGCAGTATTCTGAAATCCGCATCAATGATATATTATCTTCAATGTTTTTGTCTATCCAGGATTTAATTTTCTGAACTTCGTCATACCACGAAAACATTCAAAAACCTCCGTTCAGGCTTATGATAACACGGTTAGAAGTAAAAATCTTGATATTTGTTGCTGTATTTATACAGTAAAAAAATAAATTGCCTGAAACATCGGTTTGAAAAGATTAATTACATAATTTTCATCGACGGATTATTGAGTTTAAACCATTCATTAAAATACATAACCCCGGCAGAGCCAGGGTTATCGGGGAATTATTTGTTTTTCATCATTTTCATAAGCCTGTCAGCAACAACTGCAACTTCCTGCCTGGTTATAGGAATTGTCGGGTTAAACCGGCCGGTGTCATCGCCAATCATAATTCCCGCTTCAAAAACATTCAGTACAGCTTCCTTTGCCCAGTCGGCAATCTGATCAAAATCCTTGATTTTCAGCATGACATCCGACACTTTTATCATCTCCTCCAGCGGAAAGTATTTGCCCGGACATGTGGTTGCATTCCATTTACTGTGGCCTGCAACCTCGTTTATTGTAGGTATCGTAATTCTCAGGTAACGAAGCAGTTCACAGCCTGTAAGAAACTGTTTTTCCGGCATTTTTTGAGTAATGTTGTAGTCTCCCTGGAAACCTATAGAAATAACAGTATCATTAATAGGATCATACAATCCTGCTCCTTTGTTCAGGCCCCTGCATTCCCATGCATTGCCTTCGTAATCCACCCAGTAATTATATGCAAATCCTTTCCATCCCCTTTCCAGGTGCCACTGGTGAATTTCATCCATACCGGCGCTTACATGTTCCATGTGGTGTATGGAAACAGCTGTTACCCTTGAAATATCAAGCGGAGTCAGCGGCCCTGCCCAGGCAAATTCTTTCTTCAGAATTTTCATATAGTCACCGCTTTCCGGGTCGGCAGTATTATCTCCTTATTTATGATATTAAGGGAGGGGCAATTTTGTCAGTAGCTAAAAAATTAAGAAAGGGCTGAATATTCCTGTGATGCTCGGGGCAAATAATTAACTCATGTGATCACAAAAGGGACAGACCAGGCTGTCCCTTTTATTTATACTGTCAGGATTTTACAAGATCTGGCCGGAACCTGCACTTTTTCTTCATAAATACTGCCGTCCCTGTAATCTGCCATTTTTTCTGTCAGGTCAAATGAAACGGTCTCGTTTGTGAAATTAAACAGGAAATAAACTTTCTTTCCGTCAAATACCCGTTCCACAATCTCCGTACCCCCGGTACCGGGCTGTAAAACAGGCTGGGACTTTATCCCGGCGCGGTCCTTTACGTATCCCAGGAATTTTTTCATGCATTCGTCGGGCAGATCGGTACCTAGATAATAACAATAGCCGTTTCCGAAGGAATTCTCAGAAATAACCATTCGCCCCTTCTTGTAACCCGAAGCATAGACTCCGACCGGCTTTGCGCTTCCCCCGAGCATCTCACTCCAGATTCGGTCTGTACATTTTATCTTTTCATCCATGAAGAGTTCCACCTCTTCATGGTTGCCGTCAAGGACAGGCTCTATTTCCTCCACCGTTATTCCGGTTACTTCCTGCATTCCGGCGGGCAGCGGAGTTATATAACCCACGTTGTGCTCATTCTTGACGCTGGTTAAAAATGTTGCCAGCAATACACCACCGTTTTTAACGTAATCGGAAAATTTGGCCTGGAGTTCTTCGGACAGAATAAATGCCGCCGGCAGAACAACCAGACTGTACCGGGACAAGTCTGCGCTGTACGGAATTACATCACTCTGAATACCAATACTCTTAAGCAGGTAATACAGGCGCTCGCAATATCCGATATAGTCAAATTCACGTTTATTTATCGGTTTTATTTTCAATGCCCACAGGGTGTTATAATCAAAGCAGATTGCAGCCTTATTGTCAAACCCTGAATTTAGGAATATCGGTTCCAGCTGTTTTAATAATTTAGCCGTTTCCTTCATCTCGTAATAACGTCTTCTGGGCTGACCATCCATATCCACAATGGCATAATTCAGCTGTTCGGCGCCGCCCGGAAATGTTCTGAACTGAAAATGCAGCAGCATTTCGGCTCCGTTTGCCATGGCATGCAGTGTTGCTAGTTTCAGCATTCCGGGATAGGGCTGCAGCCTGCCGGTACCTCCAAGGCTATGCCCTCCTCCAGCCTGGAATTCAAGCACCCAGAAAGGGACACCATTTTTCATATGCCGGCCGAACGCATACGGGAAAGAAGAAACAAAGCTGCCCCTTAAGTCGGGATAATAGTCAAAAGCATAGCAGTCCAGCGTTTTGCAGCCTTCATAGTAATCAATGCTGTTTGTCGCCAGCCCGGTTGTATTTGTGGTTACAGGATATTGGGTATGCTTTTTCAGGGCCATGTACTGCAGTGTATGGTATTCTATCTGGCTATCACTTGCAAAACGCTCGAATTCAAGGCGCAGTGTCGGGTTTTCCCTCTGCGGTTTCAGAGCATCCTCTCCTCCAACTTCTATGGTGGTTATTGGAGTGTCAATCTCGTCAAAGCTGTCATAAACCTGTGACCAGAAAGTACCAAAACTATTCCTGTTATATTCCTCTATCGTTCCGTACTTCTTTTTCAGGTACTCCTTGAACTTGCTGCGACAGACCGGACAGGCACAGCGTCCGGTGGCTTCCTGGGCAGGTTCGTTGTCAATCTGGAAGCCTATCACATACGGGTTCTTACCGAAAACTTCCCCTATTTTCTCAGCGATTTTCACCGAATATTCACGGTATATTTCATTGTTATAGCAGTAAATCCTTCTTCCTCCGAAAGGCCTGGTAACCCCGCGGTTATCTTTATACAGGATTTCCGGATGCTTCCTCACGAGCCATATCGGCGGGCATGCAGTAGGGGTGCAGATAACCGATTTTACACCGTTTTCCCCAAGGTAGTTTACCACTTTAATAAGCCAGTCAAAATGGTATTCACCTTCCCTCGGCTCCATGACACTCCACGCGAATTCACCCATCCTCACGGCGTTAACGCCTGATTCCACAATCAGTTCAAGATCATGCCAGAGTTCTGCCTCTGTTTTCTGTTCAGGATAATATGATACACCGTAATATATTTCCTTCTGTATGTTTTTATCCATCCTTATCCCTCCTGGTTTGCCGCTTTATAATTTAAACATGTGATTAAATGTTAAATCCCGGTATATTACGTTATTTTCATTCCTGTTCCAGCACCGGCCGTGTCTGCCATCTGCCATGGAAGAAACGGATATAGAAGCAAATGCTTCTGCAAATCCAGTCCACGCCCATTGCCATCCATATCCCCAGGACTCCGATTTCAAAATGAATCGCAAAAACATATGCAAGCATGATCCTCCATATCCACATGGACGCAATGGACACTACCATCGTATACCTGACTTCCTTTACAGCCCGAAGCGCACTGGGTATTATAAAGCTCGGTGACCATAAAAGCAGGCAGATGATGCTGAAAAATCTTAAAATCCTAACCGTCAGCATTTTTGTAACTTCTTCCAGGTGGTAAAACCCGACAATATTCGGGCAGAAAATAAACAGCAGAACACATGTAACTCCCATGCACAGGTAGCTCCATAACAGAAGTGTCCGTGCCTTCCTTACAGCCAGTTTATTATCACCCGAACCTGCGATTTGCCCCACAACGGTTGTAATAGCAAGGCTCACTGCATTCCCGGGTATCACAGCAAAACCCGTAATGGCACTTGCTACGGCATTTGCCGTAATCGACGTGGTTCCGAGCATTGCCGTCACACCCGATACCAGAACCTTTCCTACCTGGAATATGCTGCTTTCTATTCCGTTCGGTATACCTATGTTCAATATTCTCTTTATCATGTCCCATTTCGGCCTTAATATTCTCTTTACTTCCAGGTAGACCGTCCTGTTCTTTTTAGTCAATACAGTTGCCAGGAACATTGCCGAAAAAGCCCTGGCAATAAGAGTTGCAAGAGCAACTCCGGCCACCCCCCAGTTAAACACAAAAAGAAAAAGCGCATTTCCGCTGATATTAAGGATATTTGCCATCACCGATGCCGCAAGGGATACCCTGGTAATACCCATCACGCGGAACAGCGAGGAACATGAGTTGTACAGCGCTGTAAACACATATGAAAATGCAGAAAAGTAGAAATAGGTACGTGCATATCGCATTACTTCTTCCTCGATGCTCCCGTAAAACAGCGTAATAAAAAACTTATTGCCTGAAAGCGCCACAATGCTTACTATAAATGCCATGCCTACAGAGCAGAAAACAAGGTTTGCGGCAGAATCCCTTGCATTTTCGTCATTCCGGCCGCCTATAAAATGCGCGGTTGTAATGGCTCCCCCCGTGCATAATGCCGCGAAAAGGGTAAAAAGCAGCGCATTTATATTATCCACCAGTGAAATCCCTGATATTGCGCTTTCCCCCACAGATGACACCATAAGAGTGTCAGCCATCCCCACTGCCGTATTAAGCACCTGTTCAAGCAGCAGCGGTATCATAAGCTTTATCATTTCTTTCTTTGAAAACATGTCTATCAAACCTGATTTCGTCTTCAGTTTATTTCAGCATGTCCGGCTTTATCACAAGTGTCCCTTCTCCGGAAAGAATAAAGGTCTTTTTTGTATTCCGGTACCGGATTGCAACTTCTTTCATTATATCATTCAGATTAAGGATTCTGCATTCCTTCAGAACCCCGTTATCCCAGCTGATGTCGGCGGACATTGCACCGCGAAGCCTTATCCCTCTGACATATCCGGTTTGCCATTCTTCAGGCAGTGCAGGCAGCAGATCAACATACCCGGCATGTGACTGGACCACAGATTCCAGGACGGCTTCAGCAATTCCGAAATTTCCGTCAATCTGAAACGGCGGATGCACGTCAAGAAGATTGTCCTGTATACACCTTTGCAGCAACTCAACCACGTTTTTATATACATCGGCGCCGCTGCCGAGCCTTGCATAAAAACATGTAACCCAGGCCTTTGACCAACCCGTATGTCCTGAACCATGGTTTAACCGGTATTCAAGTGTTCTGGCAGCAGCCTCGAGAAGTTCCCGGTTTTCACGCGTTATTTCATTTCCTGGGTGTAATCCGTACAAATGGGAGATATGCCTGTGACCCGGCTCGGTTTCTTCAACGTCCTGGTACCATTCCATAATTCTTCCGTCTTCACCGATGCGAATAGGAGGAAGTGCATCAAGCATTCCCTGAATTTTGTTTACCTTGTCGGGCTTGTCTGTACCAATGACTTCCAGTCCGTGAAGATATGCCGTAAGCAAATGCCGCAGTATTGAAATGTCCATAGTCGGAGCCATGCACAGGGCTGCTTTCTGCCCGTCCTTCGTACGGTAAGTATTCTCCGGGGACAGAGACGGCCCGGTCAGCAGATAACCGTCGTCATCCACGTAAAGATAGTCCTCAAAAAAGGCAATGGCTTCCTCAATTACAGGCATTACCCTGTTTTTCAGGAATTCCCGGTCCCCGGTGTAAAGGTAATGCTCGTACAGGTGTATGCAGAGCCAGGCGGCACCCATCGGCCAGAACGGCGACGCGTCAAATATCCCTTCAGGAGCGGCATTTGCCCATAAGGTTGTATTATGATGGGCGCAGAAACCCCGGGCACCGTACATTCTTTTTGCAACCACACTTCCTGTCAGCGTCAGCTTGTCAATAAGCCTGAACAAAGGCTCATTGCATTCTCCCAGCGCTGCCTTGTCAGCAAACCAGTAATTCATCTCGGTATTTATATTGATGGTATACTGGCTCTGCCACGGCGGTTCATATGAACCGTTCCAGATACCCTGCAGGTTGGCCGGCAGCTCGCAATTGTACGAAGATGAAATCAGAAGATACCGGGCGTATTTTACAAGAAGCACGGTCAGATAATCCGCATATCCCGTGTCCCCGTCCTTCAGTGACTGCAGCATCCGGTCGGTGGTTATGCCCGGATTCGCAGCATGGTTGATATTAAGTTCAAATCGTTTATAAAGTTTCTGGTATTCCTCCACATGATTTTCGTATATTTCGGCAAAGCCCGCTTTTTTTGCGGCGTCAAGCCTGTCCTGTACCATAGCCGAAAGTTTTTTTAATGCGGCTTCCCCGTCGTAATCCTCAATAATCCTGTATAACATCCGTTCTTCCTGTTTTTCCGGGTTCTCTACGGAATCATAAGTCTCAATCTGCCGCCTGAGGATTTCCGCATACCTGTCCCACAAATCCATATAATCAGTCGCAGTGGTCAGGTAAATTATAACTTCATCGGCATTTTCGGCACAGACAAAATCGCCGACAACCCTTACGGGTATTTCGGTCCCATTCCGAAACGCCTGCATTGTAACACCGGTCATGTAATGTACTCCGCCGGTACCGTTTTCCCCCCAGTTCCCTACAGTAACCTCGTTCAGTTTACCGGTGTATTCCTCGAACGGCTTCCTGTTCATATTCGCACTTACGGTAATTCCTTCAGGATGGCTGCCGGTAATCCTGATGGCCAGTACATTATACTTGACGCTTACCAGGTGTTCCCTTTCATATACATACCCGTCCATGCTGTATGAAACCCTGGCAACGGCAGTGTCCAAATCCAGTATCCTCCTGTAATCTTCAGCTTTTCCCCGGTGGTTCATAAAGCACAGCCGCAGATCACCGGCAGGCTGGAAAGGATTATTGTATTTTGGTGTTCCGGTCATTGACATTTTGGCAAGGAAAGCAGCCTTTTCCACTTCCCCGTCCAGCAGCAGCTGCCGTATTACCGGTATCTGCTCCCTGCTGTACGGATTTACCCTGTTTCTCATCGGGCCGAACCAGAGGCTTTCCTCGTTGACAAATATGGTTTCCTCGTTCGGTTTCCCCATAACCATCGCACCTAATCTTCCGTTTCCTATGGGTAAACCTTCGTCCCATTTCCTGGCCGGTTTATTCAGATAAATACAGTCCATAATTCTCTCCTTCGTTTACACATTGTGTTTCTGGCGATATTCCATAATCTTATGCCAGTCGTAACGTCCCATGTAATGGGTTCCTTTTCTGAGGTGATATCCGATTTTTCCTTCATGAAAGCATTCATTTTCTTCAGGATACCTGTCCGGACTAACCAATCCACGGTATCCCAGCAGTTCATATACCGGAGATGCCGCCGCACAGGCCAGGAATTCTGATTTCGGATCCGCCCAGTCATCCTGTGAAGCACTCGATATATACAGGTTCCTCGGTGCAACGAGTGCAAGCACGAAATGCTGATCAAATGGCATTTCGGATTCTCTTCCCGCATAACGATAAAAATTCCCGCAGAACCAAAGTTTTGAGCCCGTACCGGCAAGATCCTTTACCAGTTCTCCGGTTTTTCCGCGGAAAATAGCAGCGCCGCCGCCCCCGGAATCATTTGCGGCAACCATTGAAAAGCGTTCATCCATTGCACCGCACCATAACGCAGTCTTGCCAAGTCTCGAATGCCCAACCACCGCTATGCGGCGTATATCAATATCATCCCGCAGTACCAGGCGATCGGTCACGCGGCTTCCGCCCCATGCCCAGATGGCGATCTTCCCCCAGCTGTCATGCGGGTTCCTTCTGCAGAATCTTCCAGCACCGGTCATATAATCGTCATTTTTATCGGCTGTTATGTCTTCATAATAAATATTTGCAACTGCAAATCCGCAATCTGTAATTTCCTCGCCCAGGCCATCGGCAATCTGCGGAGTAAAGGAAAAGTTCAGGAACACCGGGGGCCTGTCGGCATGTTTCGGAACAGCAAGCTTGTACTGGAAAGACGTATAGTTAAAAGGCGACCGGATGCGTAAATCGTAAGTGTAAACTTGAACCTTTCCGCCGTACCCGTTCGGATCCTCGGATACCAGCTTTTCCTCAACATCAAGTTTAAAATCTGGAGCATATCCTGCGTAACTTTCCTGGAGTATTTTTTTAATTTCCTCCCGTCTTTTCTTCCAGCCGTCTGCGTTCTCAACATCCGAGCCATCCTGGTATACCGTAAGTTCAGGAAGTTTCCTGTTTTTCAGTTCTTCTTCTATAAACCCCATTTCATCACCCCTGTGAGTCGGCTAATTCTCCATCAAATCCAGCAGGAATTTGTCCAGGTTCGGATTACAGCGCAGCCTGCCTTCGAGGCAAATGCTGATGAGGTAAAGGTCTCCTTTGCCGTACCGAATCTTCTTTACAAATGGAAGGTGTTTCTTCGCTCCCCTGTTTCCGTCAAATCCGCTTTTTGAATAGGTATATACAAGATTTTCACCGGGAATTTCGGATTCTATCGTGTACTCGCCTGTAAAATCAATATAGTCCTTATCGGCGTTGTACAGCATATAAAAATGATAGTCTTCATACGAATCCTTCCCGGAAGCATAAAATACACCGCCGCATGATTTTGTTGAAACCTTAAGCTCGGGCACCCGGATTTCTTCATTCGGCAGAATCAGTATCCCTTTCATTCCTTCCTGAACCCTGTCCAGGAAAGACAACAGCACTCGTTTGTCATCGGGATCCGCACAGATTCCGCAGCTTCCTTTCTGCAGGGCGGGACTTATTCCCAGTTCACCCAGAATTCTTTCGCCCTTTTGCCCGAATGCCTCCGCAGGATAAACCTTTGAAGTTTTCTTGCCGGGATAAACCTTTACCCGGATATATTCGCCGTTTATAAACCTGCCGTCGGTGTCCAGAAGTACTGCTTCAACAATAAAATCGGTTTCTTTTTCGACGGGAACAAAGGAAATTTCGGCAATTCCGGCACAGCGTGCATTTGCGGCATCGACACCGGAGTTAAGCTCATATGAAGAAACAGGTTTGCCATTTTCACAGTAAACGTGTATTACAATACGTCCTTCTACGGTTTTTGAGGTGTCATTCAGCAGCCATGCCTCGACAGGTATTATTTCATAGTCGTATGCATATCTCCTGGGTGTATACAGGTTCACCCGTACTGGTTCGAGCGCATCCATGTACGCAAAATACGCAGGCTTCGGAATCCTGTCGCAGCATACAAGGGCTTTCATCCATCCCGACGGCCATGCGTCAATCAATAGATGTATAGCAGTATGGTTAATTATGTCTGCACGCCTTCTGAAGCTGTCGGTCATCAGTTTCGTAGCAATGGCCTGGTGATACTGCGAAGCTTTTACCCAGTCTGAAATATTGTTCTGTTCCCTGTACCAGTCCCCGTGTACCGAATGGGTCTGGGCACGGACAATTTTGTCCGGATACCAGTTCCCGTTCTCGTCCGGTATAATCCATTCTTTCGGATACCTTTCCAGAATGATGTTTTCATTATCAAGTCCTTCTGCCCCGTATTCACCGCAGCCGACCATCCACCCGGGCTTAACCGGCGGCATGTAACCCTTCATCAGTTTGCCGATTGGCTGTCCATGGTTTGTATACCACATCGTATACGTATGGAAATCGGGCATGCCTTCAGCTGTCGGCGGATCATAGTCACCTTCCGCATTTTTGATGACGCGGTCAGGGTTTTCGGTATAAATTGCCTTCCGCGCAGCCGCGAAGAATGCCTCCAGCTCATCCCTGAAAAGATGCCTGTGTCCTTTATAATTGTACCGTTTTGAGTACTTGTCGTTTGGATCATTTGTTTTCCGTATACACATAGGTTCATTTATAAATGTAACCATTATCGTTGAAACATGCCTGCGTATGAGATGTTCCATTTCAACGGTCTGCCTTATTGCCTCGCTGAACTGGTTCCTCCGTAAAAAACCGAAAAGAGGCAGGTCACACTGGTGCATCATGCCCAGCATATCCATATAGTCGTAAATTTCTTCCTGGACAGGCCTCTGTGTAATCCTGTAATAATTTATATTGCAGATTTTTGCAATCAGAATGTCGTCAATGAGCTGATCAAAATCACCTTTCATTACGCATTGCTGCAGATGTCCCATTTCATTTGCGCCGCGCAGAACTATCGGCCGGTTGTTGAAATAAAACTTCCCCTTGGGTGAAGAGTTTTCATCGCTTATAAACTTTTTCATTCCAAAAGTTCCCATGGATTCGGAAATAACCCGGCCGTCCTTTTTTAACTGTACAATTGCAGCGTACAGGTATGGTTCATCCGGTTCCCACAGTTTGTAGTTTTTGACCGGAATCCAGAACCGGTATTCATTTTTTCCAACGCCAATGCTGTATACTTTTTCTTCATTATACCCAATAGGCTCTCCTTCATGGTTTTTCGGAACAAGACTGACAGACATGGTATAATCCAGCGCATAGGTCGGCAGATAATTCATAACGCCAATCCTGATTTCGGCCATATCGTTGTCAATATCGGGTCTGACAAAGATATCATCTATATAGTAAACAGGTCTTGTTTCAACCGTTACCTTTCCTATTATGCCTGCTCCTGCAGGGCAATGATGCCATCCCGAGTACGGATCGTCCCAGCCCGGTCCAGTTGCTGCGTATATTTTATCTCCGTCCAGAATCGGTCCGGTGCCCAGTATCGTATAATCGTTATGACACTCTATTACCAGTTCGTTTTCATCCTTAAGGTATTTTGTAATATCTATATCAAAAGGTGCAAAAAATCCTTCGTGGCTGCCTGCATAGTTCCCGTTTACGTATATCACGGCCTTGTAATCCACCGACTGAAAATGAAGGACAACCCTGTGCTGCTCATCTGGTTTTTCCGCTTTAAACCTGCAGCGGTAATAAGCCGTCCATCTTCCGTTTTCATCGGCAGGTCCCCTGTAGTCAGGGATTGTTACCTTTTCCCACTGTACATCGTCCCTGTTTTTGTCAGTAAAGCATTCATTCTCATCGACATACCTGAATTCAAATTCCTTAAGCTCCGTTACTTTTTTCGTATTATTGCAAAAACCAGACAAGTCTCTCATAAAGGGCAAGTAATAAGCCCTCTGTCTTTTCAGTTCTTCATGAAACAGTTTCAGTCTTTCTTCATAGGTCAGTTTCTGCGCATACTGATAATCATTATATGGAATATCAGCTTTCCTAAATTTAATATCCGGCCTTTCAGCCGGTTTCACTTCCTTAACCTGGTCCGACAGCGGATGCCTGGTCATTGCTATATCCATAAAGAAATCTTTACCCGCCATAATCCAAACCTCATCTCTATGACGATAATTTGCCCTTTGAAAAAGGGAACGATAATTGCACAGATTACAAATACCGCTCCCTTCTTCATGAAATATAAAATTAACTCAAATTATTCAGAACATTATTTTCTATTTGCTTCGTAAGCTGCCTTGAATTCTGCCTGGATGGCCTTATAAATGTCTGATGATACAAGACTGTTGATATATGCCTTGAATTCGTCTTCAGAAATCAGGCCCATTACGTATTTTGAGCAATAAGCGTCAACGTCGTCAATCAGAACCGACCAGTTGGCATTGTAAGTTTCTGAGATCAGGTTTACATTTGCGTGAGAAATACCTGTTTCATTCAGAATCTTAACCAGCTCAGCCCTGATTTCCTCTGCGCGTTTGATGGATTCAGCCGATGCACCTTTCGCGCCGGGTCTCTTGAACTTAGCGGTAATCTGGTCTGCGTCAACTTTCAGGAAAATCTGGTTCCATGCACCTACATAACCTTCTGTTCTTGCTGTTCCGAACTTGGATGTATCACGTGTACCGTCGGCAAGCAGTTCATAGTGGAGACCTTCAATACCGTCTGTAATAATAATGTCATATCCCGGATAGTCTTCTTCGGTACCGTTGAATACCTGCATAATCTTGTTGATTTTCTTTTCATCGCATTTTGCGTTAATTGCTATGCAGGAATCAATATCATATGCGTTTGCGGAAATAACGTATCCTTCAGGTCCCTTAATCGGGAGCAGACACCATGCTTCATATGTGTCGGGCGTTCCGGAATCGAAAATCTTGTTGGATACTCTGTCTGCAGACTGGTTCCAGTTATACCATGCTGTCAGGTAAGCTACGGATCTTCCGCCCTTCCATTTTGAAGTTTCAGCATTGTTCAGGACAAATTCCTTGTCCAGTACGCCTGCATCATACAGTTTCTTCATCCAGTTCAGGAAATCAATATATTTGGGGTTAAACTGAATGTACTGGAAGTTTCCGTTTTCATCAATACCCCAGTCCATCTGGCCGGTAAATGCTACTGCAAAGCCCTTTACACGGTCACTCATGAAATCGCCGTACCAGTCCAGAGCGTAAATTTTTTGTCCTTCACCTGCAGTAGCTGCATTTGAAAGCCCGATTAACCAGTCAGCAAGTTCATCCATTGTTGTGGGTTCTTTTTCATAGCCGTATTTTCTCATCAAATCTCTGCGGACGTTAATACCTGATTGCTGAGCAATTTCGGCCTTGCTTCTCGGGAGTATATAAATGCCTCCCTTGTAGGTAGCCTGTTCCCACATTGAATCATCCCATTTGCTCATAACCGAGTTGATTTCCTTGAGGCCGCCCTTTCCGAAGATATACTTTGACATGTCAACAAAATTTCCGGCATCAATGGCCTGTGTAAAAGCAGGATAATAATAGCTGCTATTGATTTTCATGATCTGTACCACATCAGGCAGATTGTTTGCTGCCATCAAGGTATTAACCTTGTTGGGATAGTCTTCATAGTTAACCCATTCAATATCCAGGTCAACATTCATAAGATCTTCCCATGCTTTTTCCATTGAGCTGCCTGAAACAGGACCATATCCCCAGTCAATACCAATTACAGAAATTCCCATTCTTTCAGCTCTTGCTGCTTTCAGATCCAATACCGGAGTATCCTCTTTCGGTTCAGCCGGAGCTGTTGTCGGTGTTGGCTGAGTGGTTGTCTGATTACCGGTTCCGCTCTGACCGGTCTTTCCGCAGGCTGACAATATCGATATTGTCATCGCCAGCAAAAGAATAACTGCCAATGTTTTAAATGATTTTTTCGTCATCAGAAAAAACCTCCTCCTATCAAATACTTTTTTATCTTATCCTCTGCCATACAGAGGGATAATACATTTTCAAGAAAAGAACCTGACCTGTTTCAGCCCTTTACGGCTCCGACCATTACACCAGAAGCAAAATACTTCTGCAGGAACGGGTATACGCATACAACCGGAAGTACAACAACTATAACGGCTGCCATACGCATGATTTCCTGCGGTACTTCTTTGGAAAGTTCATTGGCCAGGTCAACGACATCGGAAATCGTTGTAGAAAGCACGATTTTCTGTACATAAACCTGTAAAGGAGCTTTTGCCGAAGATGTCAAATACATAATTGCACTGAAGTAAGTATTCCAGTATGACACAAAGGCAAATAACGTAAAGGTTGCAAGCATCGCCATTGACAAAGGCAGAACAATAACTGCAAATATGCGAAGCTGCCCGCAGCCGTCGATTGTCGCAGCTTCCTCTAGTTCTTTCGGAATAGACTCGAAGAAAGACTTCATAACCATAACCGTCCATGCGCCGCATGTACTCGGCAGAATACATGCCCACCAGCTGTTTATAAGTCCCAGGTTGGCCATATTCATATAAGTCGGCACCATACCTGCCCCGAACAGCATTGTGAACATTACCGCCTTGTTGACGAACTTCTTGCCCGGAACAGGTTTGGACAGCATGTAACCTAACCCTGCGTTAAAAAGAACATTCAGCGGGGTACCTATAAGCGTTATAAAGAGTGTGGATTTTAATGCATTCAGAAATCCGCTTCCTGACAATATCAGCTGGTATGCTTTTGCACTCCACTTTTTGGGCCAGAAATAAACAGTTCCGCTTATATATACCGAGGGATCGGTGAATGACACTACCAGTACATAGAGAAAAGGAAGGATAACGGTTGCTGCAACCAATAACAGTATAATCCCCAGTATGGTCTGACCAAAAACGGTTTGTGCATGCATGCCCATTTTTTTCTTGTTATTTTCAGCAATAGCTGCAGTTAACATTTAAATGCCCCTTTCCGTATGAATCCTACAATACACCTTCATATCCTTTTCTTGAGGACAGCCAGTTGGTGAACACCACAAGAACAGTGCTTATAACCGACTTAAACATGCCGATGGCGGTAGTGTAAGAGTATTGCGTGGATCCGGAAGCTATACTGTTGTTGTAAATGTATATTTCGAATACCTCGAGCTTTGATTTTACCATCGCGTTATTCATCAGCCATACCTGCTCAAAGTCAACCGACATCATGCTTCCCATTTTGAGAATCAGCATAACCACGATTGTCGGCATGATACTCGGTATGGTTATATGCATTATTTGCTGGAACTTGTTGGCTCCGTCTATTTTTGCTGCTTCATAAAGCTGTTTGTCTATACCGGTAATTGCTGCGAGATATACTATAGAGCCCCAGCCTGCGCTTTTCCATACTTCCTGTATAATGATAATTGGATAAATAGCCTTTTCACTGAACAGGTACGCATATGGCTGTTTCCCCATCGATACTGCAATCTTGTTTACTATTCCCTGCTCGGTTGAGAGAAGGAAGAATGTAAGACTGACCACGATTGCCCATGAAATAAAATGCGGCAAATATACCACGGTCTGAACAAACTTTCTGTACTTTAAGTTAATAACTTCATGAAGTAACAGCGCCAGTATTATCGGAGCCGGAAAAGTTAAAAGACTCAGTCCGTTAATGACCAGTGTATTCTTCAGCATATTGTAGAACTTTGGATCCGAAAACAGTCTTTGAAAGTGCTGTAAACCAACCCACGGGCTGTTCATAATTCCAAGATGTGGATTATAGTTCTGAAATGCCATCAGCAGTCCCCACATGGGCAAATACCGAAATATGATCAGGATTAAGATCCCGGGCAGCCCCAGTATATAAATAAACCTGTACTCATAAATGCGTGATGCAAGACTTTTCTTTTTGAACGGGCGACGGGCTGAGGCAATGCTTTGTGCCTTTTCTGCCACTGGAAAACCCCCTTATTATAAATCAGAATATAACTTTATGATAAATTATATTTAATCTACTAAATATTTTAATTGATTTTACTTATAGAATACCGCATTTCATTGTATAAGTCAACTAAAATAAAATTTATTTTGCAGGTATATGTTAACAGTTTTCAACAACTATAATTCCAATTTTAACATATTCTATTAAAACAAATCTTATATGCTTAATCCGAAATGCAAACCGGGCTGTAAAAAAGCCCTTAACCTGCTGTTTCAGCGGCTAAGGGCCCTTTTATCTTTCATAGAAAACCCGTTTAACCTTAACTTTTACAGCGCAATTCCATTAAAAGATTATCTTAATTTTAAAATTTCTTAATTGACAATATTTCACATCGCTTAATAAAAATTAACTAAATATATAATTAAAATTTTAAGTTAAATTAGTTGATACTATTTGCCGGTAAAATAAATTCTTTCATATTCCTTTTGCTCTATCTGTCCTTTTACCTTTATTTTCAGAATCGTATCCGCAAGGGACTTTTCATCCCGGGGCAGATTTTCCGGTAACCTTATGCTCAGATGTCGGTCCGCAATGCTGTATTCACACGGTACACCGTCAAATGTCATGACTGATTCCACTTCATATGGCTCGATGAGTATTTTCTGACCACTGAATTTGTTCCTGTCCAGGATGTGCAGATATATAGTGTCTCCTGCACTGGTTGTACCGTAGACATTATCAACGGGCTGAATCGGACCTCCCCTGGTGTTGTAAATGCTTTCGCCATAAGTACGGAGCCAGTCTCCGACTTCATGTATCCGGTTCACAATTTCAGGCGCAAGCTTTCCGTTTCTGTCAGGACCTATATTTACAAGCCAGTTGCCGTCACGGCAGACAACATTAACCATCATGCGTATAAGCCAGTCAAAATCAGAAACCGGATCGTCAGGCAGCCATCCCCATGATGTTCCGCTGCAGATGCACATACATTTCTCCCAGGGTACCGGGATAATATTTCCCACGATCTCATGGCTCCCTTCGTCGCAGTAAAAATCGCCTTCCCATCCTGAACGCGGATTGCACAGCATTTTCGGATTATAACTCTTTGCGATTTTGTTCAGCTTTTCAGGCTCCCAGAACCACGCGGCAGTTGTATCGCTTCCCTTATGGGCAAGCCATGCCCCGTCATACCAGAGTATATCGATTTTGCCGTATTTACTGCACAGCTCCTCAACCTGGGCATAACACTGTTTTTTCATCAGTGCGGCATTCTCGGGCAGACCTTCCGGATCAAAATATCCCGGAAAACGCCAATCCATGGGTGAATAATACAGTCCTACGCGCAGTCCGGCTTCCCGGCATGCCTGTACATACTCGGCGACAAAATCCCGCTTTGATGCGGTATTGTAGCTCGTAAAACCCTCATAGCTGCCCGGACTGTCCCATAATGCAAATCCGTCATGGTGTTTTGTTACCATAACCATATATTTGGCTCCAAAAGCCCTGGCGAGGTCGGTCCATTCAGTCATTTTGAAGTCCTTCGGGTTAAACTCCCATGCCAATGCTTCATATTCTTCCTTTGGAATTTTTTCATTGAACCTGACCCATTCTCCCCTGCCAAGAATGGAATACAGCCCCCAGTGTACAAACATCCCAATCTTGGCATCACGCCACCACTTCATATCCTCCGGGGAAACATTCAGTTCGGGGCATCTTACCCCTCCCAGGCTTTTAAAATGTATATTGCTTTTCAGCATAGATTGAAGTTCAGCCCCGGTCATTTCACGGGGTTTCTTTTTGTCCATAGATCCTCCACCTTTTTTCCAGTCTTTTGTATGTTTCCGTTATTAATTTTCCTCATACAGCCAGTCCAGAGTCTCCAGTCCTTCCCCTTCAAGGCCGGCATCCCTGGCATGCAGCTTTTCTGAAACAGGTACGACCCCGACGATTACAAAACCGCCCGTCCCCAGGTACATCTCATGTGTACCCTTCTCATAACGGAATGCGTGTATGTTCACCGGCGGGCAACCGTCGGCTTTCAGGGCATTTCTGAATACAACCGCCAGTCCTCCCCTGTCATCGGCGTGGGTATTTGTTTCAAGGTCGGGAACCTGAAGCCACTCTACCCCTTTTGAGTTAAAATAGCCGACAAGGACATAACTGTCTTCATCCAGTGTGAAATTTACATGCACACCTTCAGAAATTGCTTCGCCAAGACCCATTCTGATTCCGGTAAGCCCGTGAATCTCCGGTGCAATATTCTGTATTCTGAAATTGCAGTCGGTAAACAGTTTTTCCCCTTTCTCGACACGGAATGTTTCACAGCTGCCTTTCCCTATGCTAAAGGATGCCTCCTTAAGTCTTTCAATGGATTCGTCTTTCTTCCCACCAGGCAGCCAGCCGTTTTTCATCCTGTTCAGGTTCTTCACAAAATTTCCGTATTCCTTTTCATATTCAGGGAGACACTGTACCCAATGCCCGTATTTTTCTCCGTCCGGGAACGGTATTTTTCTCTGCGGTGTCTGCATACTGTTTGCATACAGGTATGTCCTTTCGGTAAGTTCAGCCAGCTTCCGGTAATACTCAAGACTTTCGGCAAACGGCTTCTCTGCCTCTTCAAGAAGTTTCAGATCACCTCTGCATTTTTCATCCATGGAGTATTTGTATTCGATAATCTTCATGGCAGCCTTTATCTTGCTGCAATAGGATGCAGACATAAGATAAATTGCTTCAATATCTGTCTTAATCCGTTCGGCTTCCTCTGTCGGGTGATAACCGGGCATTGAGAACAGCTCGTTTATTTTGTCAAGTGCTTTCTCTGCGAAATACATGACCTCTTCAGCGCAGTCATAAGGGGTTTCCCCTATATGTGGCTGGTGATTTTTCTCGGCTTTTATATAATCGTCGGGCTGCTCGCCCTTTCTTGCCACTGAATACCACAACTCATAATTGGGCCTGTATCTTACCACGTTTGTAAGCTGGCTCATAGTCATACCGAGGCTTAACGTCTGCCTGTTTCCTTCGGTAATGCCTATCCTTCCGAGCAGCCTCGGAGCACACTCTCCAATACTTTCCTGGGCCTCCAGCAGTTTTTTCGCTGCATCATAACTGCAGCCCTCATGTTTCATTATTCTGTGAATCCAGTATAGTTTCTCGTCCTTCTCATCCCGGTCAGGATTCCATGCATAACGGAACCATGCCGCAAACCATATCCAGTCACGGTCAAGCTGTTTTAACCTGGGTGTGGTTTTGTCCGGTGAATATGGCCAGTCCCAGTAAAACAGAGGGTAAAGGTGCAGTCCGTTGCAGCCGAGAAGACTCTGACCGGCCTTTACGCATTTCTGAATAAATGAAGGGTTGTTAAACCTGAACGGTTCCAAATCGGCAAGGATATGAACGTTCATTATGTGGGTTGTTCCAAGGGCGCTTAACTCCTGGTGTATTCTCTTCCATTTTCCCCTCAGAAAATAGGTTGTAAGACTTTCCCCGTTATATTTCCACTGGGTGTAGAGATTTCCGTAAATCCGCGTGGCCTGGTTTATAGCGTCGATGGGATCACAGTCATGCCCCCGTAAAATCACGGGCGGCTCTTCCTTTAATCCCGCTTCGGCAACTCCCTGTTTAACTGCCGGCAGAATTGTTTCCACAAACCATCTTGTCTTGTTCTGATTGCCGCGCAAGGCTTCACCGAGACATACCATCAGGCCGATGTGAGGGTATGACTTTACAAACTCCACAATGGATTTGTAGGTATAGTCTGCAACGAGCGGGTTAATCGAGCTCTGAAGCAGTTCCAGGTTATGTTTCACGGCAAAGGGGTAGGGAATATGGATATTATAAAATTTCAAAACAACCCAGATACCGCGTTTATCACATTCTTCGGTAAGCCATGCGAAAATTTCCCTGTTCCTCTGGTACTCCTCCTCGGTCACTTCCAGCGCCTCCGGATAATCAGGCAACTTTACAAGTGATGAAAACGGATGTCCGCTCCAGATGTAAAGAACGTTACACCTTTCCTTAAGCATCATTTCCATATACTCTTCCCACATGGCCTTATCATAGAACCAGGGAAAGCGATCAGGCGTAATCGGGTATTCGTATGTCAGCCTGGGAGGTTCAAGTTTTGTTTTCTGCAGCCCGACAACGGGTCCGCGAAGTTTCATAACGGGTGCATCATAATATGCTATTTCCCTGGGGATTTCATTCTCCTCACTAATTCTGTCAGCCAGTTCAAGGCATCCGTACAGTGCTCCCGTTTCATCGCCCCCTGCCACGAGCGTCAGCCTTGCAGGTATCGTAACGATATACATTCCCTCGTACCCCGGTCTACAGCTGTGATAAATCAGCAGTTCATTTTCTTCCAGCCATGAAATGAAGCGATCCTGGCCGGCAACACCTATATAAATCTTTTCGCCTTCAATATTCCTGTATTCGGCATAATTTTCAGGAAGGGTCTGCATGTAAACGTCATACCCGCTGCAAATAAGGGCCTTCTGCAAACGCTGCAGGCCGAACATAATCCTTTTTTTGTCGTTTTCTCCTGTTGGTGACATCAGAATGGTTACTTTTTTATTCATCCCTTAAAGTCTCCTTTTACATTGCTCCAGTTTTTCTCAGCATAATCCAGCAGCAATTTTGCATCTTTCATCGGCATGGGATTGAAATAGAAATAAAGGCATTGGGAACCATACCGTTTTACGAGCTTTTCACAGTTTGCAATCCAGTCGTCCACGGTACCGGAATAAACCTTGATCCAAAGTGATTTTCCGGCAGCCCGCGCTTTGTCGTATATTTCATACCAATCCTCAAGCGTACCGTCCGGACCATGATCCCCGCTTGTCCACTGGAGTGCATCTATTTCATCAATTTCCATCAGCGCGTCAACATGCTTGATTGCATCCGGGCCGTCAAGATGATAAAGCACATAATCCAGCTTTCTTGCCTGTTCCCGTAATGGTTCCTGTATGAATTCGCGGAACTGCTGTGGTGACATTAACGCTGAAAAATCGCACTGCAGTTTTGCCGTTTTGCCCGGACCCCAGATTGAAAAAACGGTATATGCAGACGAATTGTCCGGCATTTTAACGATGTCATAAAAACTGTCATAATACATGAAAAAAACATCGCTTACCTGCCTGATTCTTTCCCTGACGGTATCGGGATCATCTATCATGTCAAAAATCATGTTCTGAGCCCCTCTCATGGATACAAGGACATCAACGTTTTCCATCAGGTCGGGAATGGTTGTCAGAAAATCCCCGCGGGCAAGCTCTGTGCATTTCTTTACTACTTCAATATGCTTTTTGAAATACTTGTTTTCGGGATCAAACTCAAATGGCGGTATATCTGCCCAGTCATCAACAAATTCATTGAACCAGACCGTCCTTTCCTGCCATGTAATCTCGCACCCCAGGTAAGCTGCAATGGAACCCGGGCCGAAATCGGCGCTCAGGTTCGGAAAGGATTCACCGAGGAATTCGGTATTCTGACACCAGTTCCGGAACCTGCCTACAATTTTTTCGGCATTGGTCCATTTTTCTTCCGGGGTTGTCCATTTGTATTCCTCAGGCAGTGGAACGGGATCTTCCTTCTTAGCCATCACAATCATCAGTGGTCTGCCCTCGTTTTTACGGTTCCACCAGTTGATAAACTTTTGCTTTGTTTCAGGCCAGTTCGCTTTGTTTATCATATTTCAAAACCCCTTTTTTAGATTTTTCAGTATTGGATTAATTCTGTTTGTAACATATAGAATACGCTCTCAGCGTGAATGCAGTATAATCTCACATTCTCCGTAATCCCTTGCCGGCTTCCTCCTGCCGTCAATCACGCGGGCTTGAACCTTTTTGTCACCCTTATTCCATGAAAGGGCAATGTAGGCATAATCTCCCTCTTCATAGTCATAACCGTCGCCGGAGTCCTCGTATATTTTTCCGTAAGCTTTTTCTCCGGCATATATATGAAGTTTTACCTCAGCGCCTGCAAGCTCTGCCGTACTCGTCAAAGCACCGGTCATGGGTATAATGCTTCCTTCCCTGATGTAAAGGGGAATCCTGTCAATGGGTGCATCTGCGTCAATCCACTGCCCGCCCTCATAGAACTCATCAGTCCAGAAATCGTACCAGTTTGTTCCTGCAGGCAGGTATACGCGTCTTTTTTTCTCCCTTTCAACAGGTTTAGAATCCTTAACATAGTACATTGGCTCGGTTACAGGACAAACCAGTATCGAGTCGCCGAGCAGGTATTCATCTTCAATTTCACAGGCTGTATCATCGGATGCAAAATCGAAAGCCAGCATCCTCATCATTGTTGCATCATCATGCCATACTGCGCCGGCACAGGTGTAAATGTACGGTAAAAGCCTGTATCTTAACCGATTAACTGCGATCAGCGCATCATAAAACATTTCGCCCGGTTTTCCGAAATTCCATATCTCCCTTCGCACATCGGTTCCATGGCTTCTGAATACCGGAAGAAAAGCTCCCATCTGGAACCATCTTGTAAAAAGTTCACGATATCCCAGATCATCAGTACCTTTATCATAATCACCGTTCCAGAACCACTGCTTGCCACGTTTTACGAAAAACGCACCGATATCCAGCGTCCAGTACGGAAGACCCGTTACACAGTAGTTAAGACCTGCAGCAATCTGCTTTCTGAAAACCTCCCAACTGGCGCTTATATCACCCGACCAGGTTATTACGCCGTATCTCTGACCGCCTGTATATATACTGCGGGTAAGATTTACAACGCGTTTTGACGGATCGGTACTGCGCTGCCCTTCATACATAGCACTTGCGTGAAACAATCCAAATGTATTGCATTTTTCAATGGGTATATACTGGGATGCCTCTGCAACAAATTCGTGATACATGGTGCTTGGTTCAGGCTCTCCTTTATGGCTCCATTCCGGAGTAAAGGGTTCGCTGGAATCGCACCACCATCCATCGATTCCCTTGTCAAAAAGCCCCTCTCTGGCCTGTTTCCAGTACAATTCACGGGCTTCACTGCGATAGGCGTCATAAATATTGCTGGCTGGCAGCAAAAGACCTTTATCAAAAAATTCCCTGTAATTATCGCTGGCTTCATTCATGTTCGGCCAGATCGATATCATCAGGTGCAGGTCTTGCCTGTGCAGCTCGTCCATCATCTTTTCTGGCGCAGGAAATCTGTCAGGATCAAAGGTTTTCTGTCCCCACAGATTCCCCTTCCATGAACACCAGTCCAGTATAATACAGTCAAGACCTATATTTCTGTTCCTGTATTCCTTTGCTATTTCCAGGATCTCCTTTTGTGTTTCATAACGCTCCTGCGACTGAATAAACCCGAATGCCCACAAAGGCAGCATGCAGGCCTTGCCTGTCAATAGTCTGTATCCTTTTATGATTTCATCAAAATTTTCGCCTGCAATAAAATAATAATCCATCTGCACATCCGCTTCGGTATAAAGATAGGATCCGTATGCGGTATCGTTAAAAACAGCCGGGCTTCCTGTAGCAATCAGAATTCCGTAACCTTTGGATGAAACCAGCATCGGAACTGCTATCTTCATATTCGCCTGGTGCAGGTACTGCGTAGTTCCCCTCAGGTTAAGAATTCCTTCCTGCGCCTGCCCGAGGCCGTAAAGTTTCTCGTCCTCCTGCCAGTTCAGGTGCAGCCTGGTACGGTACAGCTTTCTGTCAAATACCCTGGATGCCTCCTTAATTTTTCTTTTTACCCCGTCCGGAGTTTCAATTTCCTCTATCACGGTGTTCTCATCAATTACTGTTTTGTATGAATCAAATTCCTCCAGGGTCCTGCTTTCATAATCCCTCTCAGCAAGGAGCAGTTTGCCGTCGCTGCTGTAATACCTGACTGAGCCCGTTTTTTTGTTTACATAAAGCTTAAGACGCGACGTTTCAAGAACAACCGCATCTTCCAGCTCACAGAAATCCCACATGGTATAATTCCCGTGAGGCAGAATGCCAATCCCTAAATTTTCTTCGAATGAATCCCTGCGTGTAAAAGTTATCCGGATAATGGAATCACTTCTCGGAGATAAACGCAAAATGCCATATTCACTTTTCAGGTACAGTCCGTCGGATTTCCTTGAAAATTCTGAAATGGCGTAAGATTCTCTGAAACTGACTTCAAGCACTGAAAGCCCTCCTCCCTGTCCTGCAGGTCAGCCTTAAATGGTGCAATGGCCTTTTATTATGATATTTCTGCTGTAAATCCTCAAATCGAATGAGAATGCCCAACTAAAACAGGTTAAACATTTAAATAATACACCGATACTATAAAAAAACCAAATATTTCTACACTATTGTTATTTAACAAATTTAAACAAAAAAATACGTATTTGCTTATAAATTATCTATAAATTCTATAGTTTTAATATAAACAAATTAACACGTTATGTCAATGAAATTATTAAAACTTTAATAAAATTTCAATTTTACTTAATTTAAAACAAAATCCTTAAGTGACTGTATCAATAAAATTGCTATATTCGGGAAATATGGTGATTTTTAGTCCGGGTTACTGTAATAAAATCATGAAACCGTATTATTAAGAAGCTTCAAAAAACAATACCCGTCTGAAAACAGACGGGTAAAAAAAGCTTGGATTATCCGAATTTATTTATTCCACTAACCAAAACTCAGCTTTATTCTCCGTATCGCTGTCGCTCCCGATAAACACATGGAAGGCGCCCGGTTCACTGACATAATTCATATTAATGTCATAGAATCTCAGCATGCTTTCTGTAATTTCAAATGTAACCTCACAGCTTTCCTGCGGCTTCAGGGTCACTTTTTTGAACCCGCGGAGCATCTTAAGGGGCCTGACAACACTTCCTTTTATATCCCTGATATAAAGCTGAACTGTTTCAGTACCGGTAAAATCTCCTGTATTTGTCACGGTAACCGTTGCCTTAATCACGTCATCCTTTTTCATCTTCTGTTGACTTAAGGTAACCGGTGAATAGGAAAAAGTGGTATAAGACAAACCATATCCGAACGGAAACAGTGGTTTGACGGATTCATCCAGATAACAGTTGACATAAAACAATTCAGTTCCTGTTGCATTGGGCCTTCCGGTCCTGAATTTATTGTAATAAATCGGTACCTGGCCTACAGTCCTGGGTATGGACATGGACAGTTTCCCGCAGGGAGCCATATCCCCGAACAACACATCAGCAATTGCATTTCCGCCTTCCGTGCCGGGCATCCAGACCATTAACACCGCCCTTGACATTTCCAGAATTTCAGTCAGTTCCAAGGGGCGCCCCGAGAATATTACCGTAACAATGTTCTTATTAACCTGATACACTCTTCTGAGCAGTTCCATCTGATTTTCCGGAATATTTATGTATGCCCTGCTTCCGCTCTCGCCTGACTGATTACGATGCTCACCAAGGCACAGTATTACCTTGTCAGCCTCCCTGGCCGCATCTACAGCCTCCATATACCTTGCTTCCAGTTCTTCCTCCGTGTATTCTTCCCTTTCACGATACCTTGTAACCTGGTCCCTGTCCAGCACAAAACACCCCTCTATATAAGCACTGGCTTGTTTCTTCTGCTCAACACCCTGCTTTACCGTAACAATACGATCCGTCATTTTGGGGAATGACCAGGACCCATATATCTCCGTATTGTCTACATAAGGACCAATGAACGCCAGTTTTTCCCCGCTGTCTTTGGACAGGGGCAGGATTTGTTCATTTTTCAGCAAAACAAATGATTCTGCCGCCATCCTGCGTGCAAGCGCACGGTGCTCTTCACACAAAAACAGCATTTTTTCCTTTTCTTCAGAACAATCTTTAAACGGGTTTTCAAATAATCCCAGTTCATTTTTCAGCTTCAGAATCCTCATAACTGCTTCGTCAATCAGCTTCTCATCCACTTCATTGCTTCTTACCAGTTCGGCCAGATACTTTATATATGCATTGGATACCATATCGATGTCTACACCTGCTTTTATTGCAAGATTGGCTGCTTCACGGCTGTTTTCCGCAATCCCGTGATTTATCATTTCGTCAATTGCTGAATAGTCGGATATTATAACCCCTTCGAATCCCATCTCTTCACGGAGGACTTTTCGCAACAGCCACTCATTTCCGCTAGAAGGAATGCGATTCCATGTATTAAATGAAGTCATGACCATTGTACATCCTTCTTCAATTGCAGCCTTGTATGCAAACAAATAATCTTCCCTGAATGTACGTTCTGAAATTTCCACGTTATCATAGTCCCTGCCGCCTTCCGGCGCCCCGTAACCGGCAAAATGCTTAATGCAGCAGGCAATGTTTCCTTCTTTCCGTAAATCCAGGGGTTCACCTGCAAGGTTACTGCTGCCCTGGTAACCGCGCACCATGGCTTTTCCAAGTTCAGCATTCAGCCATGGGTCCTCACCGAAAGACTCCATGACTCGTCCCCATCTTGCATCTCTCACCAAATCCAGCATAGGGGAAAACGTAACATGTATGCCTGCGGCTGCAGCTTCTTTCGCAGCGGCTTTGGCTGCTTTTTCAACCATTTCGGGCGAAAATGTGCATCCCTGGGCAAGAGGAATAGGAAAAACCGTCTCCATTCCGTTAATTACATCAAACATAAACAAAAGCGGAATATGATGCGGATGCTTTTCAATGAATTCTTTCTGAATCTGATGCAAATCTTTTGCCCCTGTTTTATTCAGAACAGATCCAACAAGTGAAGCCATTTCATTCGTGATTTCAACAGAGTCCGTAGGACCTGTTATTATTCCGCCGTCTGTAAGTATGTTCGCCGGGATCTGTACCATCTGGCCGATTTTTTCCTCCAGGGACATCTCGCTTAACAGTTTTTCCAGTTCTTTTTGTTCCATAAACCGACTCCTCCTGTTCATACTGCATTCAGCAATATTTCTATGATTTTTAAGCCTGGCATTGCCCGCCCGCATTTACATATTGTCTTTGAAAAATTCCGGGTAATACTTACTGCGGAAAGTTTTTCAGCATATCCGACAAAAATGCCAGGGCCAGACCCTGCCCCCATCCCTGTATCCACCCTTTCGGGATATTGAGGTATCCTTCCCTGTCTTTCATCACGGCCGTTCCTCCGGATACATTCAATACCCGGCCGTCTTCGGTGATATTTTCCAGCACACCGTCCAGTGCTTTCTGTATATATTTGAGATGCAGAGGGTTCCTGTTATTCACCATTGCAGCGGCAATGCCGCAGGATGCCGAAACCTCCTCGTACGCTTCCTCATCGTCCAGTATTGTCCGCCATAACCCCTTTTCGGTCTGTACATATTTCAGCGCAGCCAGCTGGTCCCTCAGTGAGCATTGTATTTCTATGCATTGCGGATACAGGTACCAGTCTTTGACAAGGGGTTGTACCCGGGACATCGTGTAAGCAGCCCAGGCATTGGCCCTGCCCCAGAATATCCCCGACATATGGTCTTTATTGATATTATCGTAACCGTGATACCAGAAACCTGATACAGGATCCTGCAAATACCTGATATGCCAGTAAAATTGATTCAAAGCATCCTGGATCAGTTCCTGATCCTGCAGTTTTACACCCACGCGAAGAAGGAAAAACGCCGCCATAAACAGCGTGTCGGCCCATGCCTGTTCGGGAAAATGCAAATGTGCCAGAACATTCTCACCGAACCTGGATGCCCTGTTGCTCAAATAATCCACTTTGCTCATAACAATATCCCAGTATTTCTGCTCGTCCGTTTCTTCATACAGGGTGATAAGCATATGCCCCATCGCGCATGTATTTATCGTCCATTCAGGCAAGCCCAGTGTAATATATTCGTCTGTCCAGTTTATCAGCATATCCAGGTATTCCCTGTTCCCTGTTTCCTCATACGCCCTGCATATCCCGTAGAACGCCACTCCGCAGGGCCAGTCCCACGTCATGTCCATTGTCATTGTCTTCCTGACAACTTTATCTATAATTTCAATAATTTTATCCTTATCATAGTTTATTTTCACCACGATAACCTCCCATGCAGAATATTATTGTCACTTTTCTTAGGTTTCACCTCTTCAGGTTTACCGAAAATTCAGCGGAACACCGCCGGTATTCCTGTTCCTTAAAACAAAACAGCCCCCAATTATCAATATTACACCAGGATTTAAAAAGAATAAAGCTATTTTTCCTTAACCAGGTGTATCAGTTTACCCTTAAAATCACCATGTATTCCTTTTATATTCAAGCCTGCATGCATAAGTGCGCTTCCGCTGTATACCCTGTTTGTTTCGGTATCCCTGTTGATTGCCTCCTCGTCAAGCCCTTTGAGATATATTCTCCTGCTTTTGTAATTTGGCCTCTGCAGCACCTGTATATAGGTAACCAGGGCTTCTGACCTGTCTTTTGAAACCACGGCCCAGCAATCATACTGCCGGTTGTCAGTATAGTTCGCTATGCGGTAATAATCACCGGTCCTGATAAGGTCGTTGTATTTATGATACATTTCTATCTGTATGGATATCATCTTCCTGTCTTCTTCAGAGAGCCTCGTAATATCCAGTTCATATCCGAATGTACCTGCGAGGGCTACATAACCTCTTGTTTCGAACGGCGTACTTCTCCCGATAAGATGGTTCGGGCAGTCACTAACATGGGCGCCTATTGCCGACAGAGGATATACCATTGCCGTTCCATGCTGAATTACAAGGCGCTCAATTGCATCGGTATTGTCCGAACACCAGATTTGCGGGCTGTAATACAGCATTCCCGGATCAAATCTTCCACCTCCGCCCGAACAGGTTTCAAGAAGAATATGCGGGAATTCCTCTGTTAACCTGTCCAGCAGTTTATATACCGCCAGAACATACCTGTGCATGATTTCACCCTGTCTTTCCTTTGGCAGGAAACTGCTTCCCAAATCACTCAGCTGACGGTTCATGTCCCATTTGACATAGGTAATGTTTGCACCTGAAAGGATATCCCTTAGCCTGGAATAAACATATTCCACGATTTCGTCATTTGTAAGGTCGAGAACATACTGGTTTCTGCTGAGAACAGGCGTACGGTTGGGCACATGAATACACCAGTCGGGATGGGTACGGTACAAATCCGAATCCGGTGATATCATTTCGGGCTCGAACCAGATACCGAACTCAAGTCCCAGCTTGTTAACCTCATCAACGAGGTGTTTTAATCCGCCTTTTATTTTTTCCTCGTTCACATACCAGTCTCCGAGAGAGCAGTTGTCACTGTTGCGCCTGCCAAACCACCCGTCATCCATGACCAGCATTTCAATCCCAAGTTTTGCGGCTTCTCTGGCTAATGACAGCAGTTTTTCGGTATCAAAGTCAAAATATACTGCTTCCCAGCTGTTTAAAAGCACGGGTCTCTTCCTGTCCCTGAACCTGCCCCGGATCAGGTGGTTTCTGTACAGGTCGTGGAATGTCCTTGTCATCTTGCCTGTACCGGAATCAGAATAGACCATGACAACTTCCGGCGCTGTGAATTCTTCCCCCGGCGCCAGGTTCCATTCAAAATTGGAAGGGTGAATTCCCATAACCACGCGGGTTGTATCAAACTGCTCGCCCTCTGCAGCGGCCAGGAAATTTCCCGAATACACGAAGTTAAACCCGTATACATTGCCGTAATCTTCGTTTGCATCCCTGTCCAGAAGCGCAATGAAAGGATTGATCTGATGGCTGGATACCCCTCTTGTCGACTCAATTGACTTTTTTCCGTAGCTTACGGGTATCCTTTGGATTCTTCGTTCCCTTGCCCATGAGCCGTGAAGTGAAATAATATCATAATCCATTCCGTCAAAGTCCACGCATACCGACAATACCTTTTCCAGCTTAATGGACTTGTCCGAGTTGTTTTTTACTTTTACACTCCTTGTAATGACATCAAGGTTTTCGAATACCGTGTAAACCAGTATCACTTCAAGATTAAGAACACTGTCACGACATGTTATTTCAAGGGTGGTGCATGAATCCTCGTCGCCGAAGGTTGCAGGCAAACCTTTGAGCGCGGGCTTTCCTCTGTATATTCTATGCCCGCAGTATGTAATCCCGCATACCGAGTGCCCGTTGCCGTCCTTTACAACAAGGCATGATTCCCTGAAATCGCCCAGGCCGTGGGTGGGATATTCGGTCGGGAAACAGTCATGAAAGGACATTCTTTCCCTGTTGTTTTTTGACGGAACAAAAGGCGGCTCATTTATTCGCATAAGGCTTTCAATGTCCAAAGGTTCATCTGGAATCCTCTTCCCGAAATACACATGCCCCAGGAATTTTTCATCGTCGACAATGGCTATTATGTACGAAGTGTCTTTGGCATCCAGCTTAAAATACTTCTGATTCTCAAAAAATTTTATTCCCATATAACCCATCACCTTTACCCATAATAAAACTTATATGATTAAAAGTTCAGGATAATTATGCTGACGGGTAATTTCAGTGAAAACCCGGAAAAGATTACCCACAAGACTGGATAAAACAAAACCTGACGTCATTTAACATACAAAAACCATTAATATCCCCGTTCTACAAACAACAGTTCTTCCTTCCCGACAAGTCTTGTACCTTCAAAATCAAGTCGGATAACATACGGCATCCAGTACCATATGCGGTTAAAACCCTCAAAGCTGAAGCCCGGATCGTAATAATTCAGGATTGTGCTTAAGGCAGTGCCGTGTGTGCCGATTACAATTGTCTTGTCCTTATGTTTTGTCAATATCTCATTCAGGGCTTCAATATTGCGCTTTTGAACACTCCGAAGCGATTCCCCTTCTTCCTCGCAGAAGTCAAAATCTTCCCACCTTTTTTTCACGAGATCTATATGGTATCCGTTTATACCCTTCTGGCGTTCTCTGAACCTCTCGTCGGTATAAATGGGTTTGCCCAGAATATCCGCGCATTCTGCAATAGTGTCCATACTTCTTTTGTACGGACTTGAGTAAAAATAATCAATCGGTATACTGACAAGAAGATCTGTAACCTTTTTCCTGTCTTCCAAACCAATACGGGTTAACGGCCTTGTCCTGTCATCTTCCCATGTTTTATCCGACTGCGCATGCCGCACGAAAAACACCCTTGTCATTTTGATACAGAACCTCCATTAAAGCTTTTATATTCATAATTCGCTATAAATGAATAAAATCCTTTTTACACTTCTTTCAATTTTTTGCAGTTATACATAATTTAACATCAATTTCTCGTACACTGATCCCAGAACACTGATATCGGTAAATACAACAAGACATATCTTCTAATTATAATAGAGTATATTGGTTTCAATTTATATCATCAAATTAACCATTCATACCATGCGGACCGGCACCGTTTTCCCGCCATGCGCCCAGGGTATCCCGTTTTCGGACGGAAGTTTTCCTTTCATATAACTGTCAAAAAGTCCGTCATGCAGTCCTTCAACCCAGATTAACTGGTTTTCCTCATCAAAACGGATAATATCCCTGCTGAACGCCGCCGGTTCGTCTGAATCATGCATGGCTTCTATACATGCCACCTGGGGCAGTGCAGCCTCGGGTCCGCAGTAAATCTCACCCAGTCCTCTGACAGCATCAACAAGACTCCATAATTTATGTATTTCAAAATTTTCAGGATCGCCGTAATCAATAACTGAACCGTCGTTAAAAGCTGCGATAAGTCTTCTTTGATGTATGCTGTCATAGGTCACGGTACACTTTGTAAACTTAAATTCATACCGGTGTATGATTTCCTTCGCGGCATGGGTGGCATAATACAGTAATTCGGCGCCATTTTCAGTTATAATCCTTGCTGCTGCGGTATCAAAGGTTTCAATATCGTTCGCCCGGTAAAGTTCGGCCTGTACGCTTTTGGGCATTGCACTTGTATCAATTTTGTCGCCCAGCAAAAAGAACATGTTGTGAATGAAGTGGGCAGTACCGTTATGGGCAATTGAATCCCTGATCCAATTACCCTTACTGTCTTTCAGCTTTCCGGCCCAGGAAGTTCTGCCGTAATACGCCTTATTGCGCGGCCAGCTTATAAATGTTTTCATCTGAACGGGTTTTCCCAGCCTGCCGGCCATTATATCCCTTTTAAGATTCAGGGTTGATTTCTGAAAAGACCGCTGGTAACCAATCGCCAGCAGTTTCCTGGTTTTATCCCTTACTTTGATCATTTCAAGTGCTTCCTTTACGCTGCCGCTGATCGGTTTTTCGCACAATACGTGACTGCCGTACAGAAGGGCCGCACAGGTTTGTTGATGATGATACTGAATGGGTGATGATATGACGGCAATATCCGCCTTATGTTGTGCATAGAAATCGCGTATGTCAGCATAAAACGGGATATCCATGTTCTTCAGTTTGTAATAAACCCGGGATTTTTCGGCTGCAGGATCCACGGCGCCGGCTATGCAGACATTGTAACTCTGCATATTACGAAGCACTTCATCCACATGTGTCGCGCCGTATCCTCCAATCCCGACAAAAAGAATTTTTAGTTGCGAATCCATAATTCATCTCCGTACCAGGTCTTAATACAGCGTATCAAAACTTGTTCGTACAGTTCTATCTCCAACATAAAGATATCAGGGAACAGGCAAACGAATCAAACGGTCCGAACATTTGGCACGTCCATTGTTTGTTCCCCTGAATTCATTTCAATTCCTCCCTCAAGTTAAAGAGAACATTGGAGAATACCAGTATTCAACCCTGTTAAGTATAGTTTATAAGCATATTTTTGTCTATTGCAAATTTGCTGTTATTGTTGTTAAATATTCAGCGCATTATATTCTCTTACCCGTTTTCTGGATGAATATTATCACAACGGCAGGAGTAATACCGGGTATTGTGACATGACACGAAGCTCTGTCTGAACTTGCTGATGCCGTCTGTATACGCTGCTTCAATCAAATTCACGTCAATACTTGATAATACAGAAATGTTAATGATACTATATCGTTCCATTTTATTCCACGCATATGATGACAGATATATTGGAACGGTTCAGGTCTCAGCAGCATTGTGATCTTTCACCGGGTGTAATAACCGGGTATATTTCCTGCTGAATTGGCGGAAGCAACACACCTGTTTATGAAAACGCCCTAACAAGCAGATATACTGTTTTTTATACAAAACGCCAAAACTATCCTCAGCCAACGGTTTCGTCAAACCGGGGCAAATTGCGTAAATTTAGCGTAAACCAAATAAACATAAAAATCCCCCGGAGTGTGGCTGAAACAGTAATACCCATCCACAGTCCGTTTAATCCCATCCACCGGGAAAACAGCCAGCACAGAAACGGACGTATAATATTTGATGCAATACTGCAAAGGCTTGGCGGCAATGTCTGTCCCATGCCTCTGAAAGCACCGGCACATGAACCCTCAAGTGCCATAGGGAACTGACACAAAGCCAGGATCCTAAGGTAGGTAGTCCCCATATCCAAAATTTCAGGGGGCTCCCGTAAAAAGAGTGAAAACAGGAACCGACCGCCGAATATCAGAACCAGTGTTACAAAACCCTCCCAAACCATCAGGGATGTAAGCGATATACGGTAACCCCTTCTTATGCGTTCCCATTTGCGGGCGCCGTAGTTCTGGCCTGTAAATGCCGTGACAGCCGAGGAAAATCCGCCGCCGATCAGCCATGACAGCGATTCTATCTGACTGCCCACACGCTGCACCGCCACAGCAGTTTCACCATACCAGGCCGATACCATGCCGGTAACCACCATTGCCAGCAGTGTAAAAGCGCCGCTCTCCGCAGCCACCGGGAAACTCCATTTTACAATCTGTTTCATTCTGGCGGCGTCTATACGTCCCAGAATACGAAAACGCTCAAAGGGTTTGTTCGGATGATATTTAGCGAATAATAAAAACAGCAGACACACAACAGCCTGGGCAATAACAGTGGCAATTGCTGCGCCGGTAACATTCCATCCACATACCAGGATCATTATTGGATCCAGTATCATATTTACAATAAGTCCTATAGCATTTGCCCTGAAACTCAGCCTTGAATTCCCGGCGCCATTGAACATTCCCGTAATTGCAGCTGAAAGATATGTAAAAGGTATGCCAAGACCTACAATTCTCAGATATACACAGGTATTTTCAAACACGGTCCGGTCACTTACCTGAAGCAGTAATACCAGTGGTGCTGCAAACACGATAAGTATAATGCCATACAAAATTCCGAGTAATAAGGCAATACGCGCCGAATCCTGGGCATAGCCCTGAGCGGTTTCCATATCGCGCCTTCCCAGATTCTGCGACGTCCCTATCTCAGAACCCATGCGACCAAACATCATCGGTGCAGCACTAAGCCACAGATACATTCCCGCCAGCCCGCTGGCCGCAACAGCTACTACAGCCTGTTCAGTACGCCCAAGCCAGAACATGTCGGTAAGATTATATGTCATCTGCATAAATGAAGTTCCCATAATAGGAACCGCAACCTGCAAAAGCTTTCCCAAAATATTTCCCCGGGTCAGGTCATGTTTATCAACAGACATAAAAAACCGCTCTTCCTTTACATAATAATCACAGTCATTTTATTATGCATTTCAGCATAAGCCATGTCAAGTATGTTATTCCCGGGTATGAACGGAAATTACCTGTATAAAATTCACTTCATGCCTGTTGAAACCATGCTCATTTCCACCCATACTGCCCCTTGAGCTCCACAAATCTCACAAGTCCTGCTGATTCCCTGTGCATTTCGCCGTTGCAGGTTTTCGTTATAACCATAAGTTCCTGCAAATCAACAAGTAAAAATCCACCTCTCCGGCTATAACCTGAAAGGTGGATTCCAGTTCGCCCAATTTGCCTGTTCCGGCAATTTCGCCTCTTTTTCCCTTATGCCTCAACTTTTTTCAGCCTGAACACATTCCACGACATTCTGGGGAGCTCTGCGGTAAGTTTATTATCGCATAACTCATAGTTCGTAAACTTATCAGGCACTACATTATTTGGATTTGATTTTGTGTTGGCGGCTTTTTTGTCATAATTGGCCAGCGTAATTGCTTCGGTCACTTTGTAACCCGGAAAACTGCGGATATCGCATTCCAGTTTTAAGCTCTCATCAATGCATCTGTTTACGGCAAAAACTGTTATCTCACTTTCGTCCTCACTCAGTACCGAAACTGCTTCCAGGTACGGGACATCGGTGAAGTCTTTACTGTCATATTTGTCAGAAACAATTACCGAATTTAACGCCGTTCCCCTGCCATAACGGGATGCATGCATGAACGGATAGAAAATGGTCTGACGCCAGGCCGTTCCGCCTGTTTCAGTCATTACCGGTGCAATAACATTAACAAGCTGAGCAAGGCATGCTATTTTAACCCTGTCACTGTTCTTAAGAAGAGTTATCAGCATAAGTCCAACCAGGATTGCATCCTCAAAATTATATATATCTTCCAGCATCGGCGGGGCAACAGTCCATGGTTCTATCTTTTTGTCCTGTTCATTGGAGTGATACCATACATTCCATTCATCAAATGAAAGGTTGATGGTTTTCCTGCTACGCTTTTTAGCCTTTACAAAATCACAGATGGCAACTACCTTTTTTATAAACTGATCCATATCGATGGACCTGGCAAGGAAATTGGGTGTATCATCCTCCCTGTTGCCATAATAGGTATGAAGGGATATATAATCTACGTAATCGTATGTATGCTCAAGAACAGTTGCTTCCCACTGCGCAAATGTCGGCATGGAACTGCCTGAGCTGCCGCAGGCCACCAGCTCAACCGACGGGTCAACCATTTTCATGACCCTTGCTGTTTCAACTGCAATACGGCCATACTCATCGGCAGTTTTATGGCCAATCTGCCACGGCCCGTCCATTTCGTTTCCAAGGCACCAAAGCTTAACGGCATGGGGTTCCTTGTATCCGTTGCTTATCCTGAGATCACTGTAATAGCTGCCTCCTTTATGGTTGCAGTATTCCAGCAGGTTTCTGGCTTCATCCGGACCGCGTGTGCCGAGATTTACAACCATCATTGGTTCGGTTCCGGCCCTTTTGCACCACTGTATAAATTCATCGGTTCCAAACTGGTTCGTTTCGAGCGTTCTCCATGCCAGGTCAAGCTTTTTGGGTCTTTTGTCCTTCGGACCTATGCCATCTTCCCAGTTATAGCCCGAAACAAAATTACCTCCTGGGTATCTGACTGCCGTTACGTTCAGTTCTTTTACCATGGCCAGAACATCCTTACGGAAACCATATTCATCGGCTTCGGGATGGCCGGGTTCATAAATGCCGCCATAAACTGCGCGGCCAAGGTGCTCAATAAATGAACCGAATATTCGCCTGTCAATCTTACTGATAACATAATCCTTGTCAATTATCATTTTTGCTTTTTTCATAACACCCTCCCCTTAGCATAAATATATAAAATGTATTTGACCGACATCGGAAACCTATAAAAGCCTTCGACACAAATGATAATTTTTTAACGTATTACCACATTAAAGAACAACAGCAGGCTGACTGAACGAAATTTTACTATAATATTATTTAGTTCTCACTTATGAAAAGAAGTCAGAATGCATTCGGAATGACAAAATTTTCTCTCATAAACAGTGCCATCCGGGTATCATTTCTGCTCCTTATTACAATACTATAATTTTTACACGCAATTGTAAACCATAAAGCTCAATTAATTCGAATACATTCTGATGATAACTGAATTTTCTTTTATCTTCTGATGTCTTTTTTCATAAAAATTTCAACCGTTATACTCCTTCTCCATTATCTTAAGTCCTTCGTACATGTCCTGCCCCAGAATCTCCTGGGTTTTCGCAAAATCGGACCTCTCATGGAGCTTGTCAAGCACCTCGAAAAAAGCTTTTTTTCCATACTTCCGGATAAACATAGCCTGTGCCTTGGCAGAAGCTGCCCCGTCATTACCCGGTGTATAGAAACCTTTTGAACAGCCTTCCAGATCTGAACACTCGTAACATCCGTCTATGTTTTTCTCCATACAGCAAACTGCATTTGGACATCTCCTGTCCTCGTACAGCGTCGCATAAGAGCAGACATTGTACTCTGTCCTGCAGGATCCGCACCATTCACCCAGGAAACAGTGGTTACAGGACAAACCGCAGTATCCGACAGGATCCACGCCCTTGCGGGCATTTTGACACAACTTGTTCTTAATCCGCCGCATAGCCTCAACATGCATGATCCAGTGTCTGCTGAACGGCATTTTTATAAGACCGCAAATATCCTTTCCGCACCAGTAATCAATAAGCCAGAACGCATTCTCATCCGGACTGATACAACCCGATTCTGCAAGCCTTGCCCTGTCAGCATCCGAATACCTTGTCTTCATCTGTGAGTATTCAAGGTTTAAGAGAATTAAGTTGGTGGAGAGCATTACTTCTTTTGCATACTCATATAAAGGCCTGATACTGAGTTTTTTTGAAAACTCTGTAATCTCCTGTCCCTTCAGTTCATTTCCGGTTGTGATGATTGGCGAACCGATTTTCTCCTGGAAACCGCCCGCCATAAATATCTGCTCATTTCGCGCAATCAAAGTATGCGCCACAATGTCCTCAATCCGAAAGATGTGCCATATGGAATATGCAAGTGTCTTACTGTGATAACCCTTCGCATTGGGAAAAGGCATCCGGTAAAACGCCTCGGCTGGATATCCGTTCACAATCTGTGTAATCTGCTCAAACAAATCATTTCTGAGTTTAATAAGCAGTTCCATTCCTTCTCTGTATGTAGCTTCTTTTCCGAGTAGAACCTGGATCTGCTTTTGCATTTCTGACCATTCACTGTTCACACTTTTACCTCCTTATTTCCTGGAACCAATTGGGTAATCAAGCTTGGAAAAAATTTCAATTCAAGTTATAGCAGTATTATATCAGATTCATTTTTACAGAACAAGCGTTCTTTTTTATAATTATAACCTAATAGAACGGAATAAAAAACTCCCCCATTTGAGAAGGATATGGCAAGGTCTTTGAGAAAAAATACAAAAATACCGTGCAGCTTATGCACGGGCAATCGGGTTTGCAGGGCAGAAAGCTTGTTATCGTCATCTCTGCCGGTCAAAAGAATGACTAACCGCTTTAACGCCAATCTCCCAGAATATCCTTGTATGCGTCAAAAATATCTTCGACAATACTTTTTGCCAATGAATAGGAACATACGAGAGGGTGTACCATAAGCGCTTCGATTGCAAGCGTCCTGGATTTGGAGTAAAATGCCTCAACAGTTTTTCTCTCATAAAGCTTCACACTTCGTATCAAATTGGCAGTATGCTCAGATATGCCGCTTATTTTTACGGGCACCGGACCGTCTTTTTCAATCCTGCATGTTACTTCCACCACGTCATCGTCGTTTACAACATCAATACTACCATTATTGGGTACTGAAAGTACAAGGTGGGAACCGGTTTTCCTTCCGGTAACAGACTCGATAAAATCAAATGCAACCCCTGCATATCCCTGTGGTCCGGTACCTTTTTCGGTCTTTGCATCCTCCCTGCGGAGTTTTGCCTCAACGCTCATATAACTGGATTCTCTTTTTCCACAATAATGCATGTATATATCCATGGCCTTTTCAGGCTCTCTTTTAATATCGATTTCACCAAGTTTTTCAAGCATCTCCCTGCTGTTTCTTTCGACCATTTCCCCCCTTGTATACGGTGATGACAATATATTCGCCAGTGCTTTTTCCCTGTGGTAGTAATAATACAGGTACTCGTTGGGAAGGTAATTCAGCATGGCTATCAGTTCGGGATCAAAAATACTGAACTCTTCCACCTTACTCAGGAATCCCTTATCCTTTACCAGCTTCGGGAGTAATTCACAGTTGTTATATACCACGCTTTTTATCCATGAAAGGTGATTAAGCCCGAACATTTCCACGTAAAGGCTTTCCGGGGGTATTCCAAGTACCCTGGCCATTCTCAATTTTGTGGAACTTGGAGTGTCGCAGATACCTACCACCCTGTTATAGCCTCTTTGCCTCATAGCCTGAGTTACAAGTCCTGAGGGGTTGGTAAAATTGAATATCCATGCATTCGGAGCATAAATGCTTGCAAGCCGGCAATATTCTTCTATGACACCTATGGACCTGAGGGCCATGGAAAAACCGCCGGGTCCTGTTGTTTCCTGGCCTATGATTCCGTGTTTAAGCGCAATACGTTCGTCCACTGCCCTTGAATGCTCTGCCCCGGACCTGACAGCAGTTACAATCCATTGTGCGTCTCTTACAGCTTCCACGGGATCGGTAGTCAGGACAAGCTTAAGATCCGCACCGCTGCTTTCAATTACATACCTGCATAGGGAACCGATAATTTCCAGCTTTTTTTCATCAATGTCCATCAGCACAAGTTCCTTTATTCCAAGGTCTGAGCATCTGGCTGAAAGATATTTTACAAAAAAGACCGACCTTACACCTGCGCCTCCGATCAATGTCAGTTTCAAGTTATATTCCTCCTTATCTGATCACAATTGCGTCCATATTGCCGGCAATAAAATCATGCAGGCTTTTCTTGTCAGGAAATGCCGAATAACCGCCTGCACGCGTTGTAGAAAGTGCTCCGCAGGCATTCCCGTAAATCAGGCATGTCCTGAAATCACAGCCGGTTAACCGTCCGTATAAAAATCCGGAGTTGAACGAGTCTCCCGCTCCGGTTGTATCCACAATTGAAACAGGAAACGTACTGCAATAGTGTATGGACCCGTTTTTCATGCCCATGGCTCCCCTCGGGCCCATTTTTATTATTACTTCTCCGCAATATTCAGAAAGCATGCGGATGCATTTCTCCATGTCATCGGTACCGCAATAGTGCGACGCTTCAGTTTCATTCAGAGAGAACACGTCCACAAGCTTTACAAGTTCGAAAAGCCTGCTGCTCCATTCTTCAGACTCATCCCACCCAACATCCATGGATACCGGAATCCCGGCTTTTTTAAGCTTCCTTACCAGTTCAACATAACTGTCATGATTGCTGTCAGCTTTATAACCCGCCAGGTGTGCATGGGATACCTGGCTGATGATTTCATCACTGATGCCATTCAGGTCATTTTCCCCGTTGGATCCAACATATGTAAGGAAGGACCTGTCGTTGTCCCAGCTTAAAGCTATACTGATGCCTGTCCGTGAAAAAGACAGTTTTTGTATGAAAGAGGTGTCGACTCCCGTCTTTTCGAGAATGTCAACAATATACTCACCCAGGAAGTCATCACCTATGCTTCCGTAAACGGCAGACTTCATGCCAAGCCTTGCAAGTCCTATGGCGCTTAACGCAGCACCTCCCCCAACATTCAGTGATATATCGTCTACATACCTCTCCTGTCCCGGTAAAGGCATTTTTTTAATGCCTGTCACTACCAGATCGACATTTACGTCGCCTACTACCAAAACGTCGTATTTTTTCATAATAATTTAAAACCCCCTGATTCTCCGGTTGCATTTATAATTGATTCTCTGACTTATGCAGGGAAACCGGCTGTTATACCGATGTAATATTGAAAAATATCAGGCATTGGCAAAGCCGGTTAAAGATATGCCTTCCATAAAATACCTCTGCCCGACGGCATAAATTATCAATATGGGAAGCATTGCCTGGCAGGCGCCTGCCATCATAAGCGGCCAGTTTGTCGAAAATTGGCCCTGGAAACTCAGTATACCGATAGGCAAAGTAAACATGAATTCCTTGTTCAGTACAACCAGGGGCCACAGGAAATTGTTCCACGAAAACATGAAGGCAAACACGCCCAGGGCAGCCAATCCAGGTTTTGACAGCGGAAGTATAATGGACCGGTATATCTTGAAATAACCGCAGCCGTCTATAATCGCAGCTTCTTCCAGTTCCGCCGGTATCGTCAGGAAAAACTGCCTTAAGAGGAATGTTCCGAAAACGCTGAACAACTGTGGGACTATTACTCCCCAGTAGGTATCGATTCCTCCCAGAAGCTTTATCATCAGGAAATTAGGTATGAGTATTACCTGCCCGGGTATCATCATCGCAGCCAGGTACAAAAGGAACACACTGTCTCTTCCCGGCCATTTCAGCCGTGAAAAGGCAAACGCTGCCATGGAGCAAAGAAAGAGCTGCAGGACAGTAACCGTGACCGATACTATGGAACTGTTTAGAAAGAACCTGCCGAAAGGCAAGAGTCTCCATACCTCCAGATAGTTTGACCACATAATTTTGTCAGGTATGAATTTAATCCTTGTAGTAAACGTCTCGTTCAACTGTTTCAATGACGTTGACAGCATCCAGATAAAAGGCAGAAGCACAAAAACAAGACCGATGGTGAGAAACGTATATATGGTTCCGTCAACAATCATTTTTGATTTCTTCTGGCTTTTCACAGCGGCATCACCTCTAATCCCTGCCCTCATAATAGAACCATCTTTTTTGTACGGTTATCTGCGCCAGCGTAACGATAAAGATACAGAGGAAAAGTCCCCAGCTGAGGGCGCTTGCATATCCCATTTCCTGGTCTCTGAAAGCTTTATAGTATATATACATTACTGCTGTCGTCGTGCTGAATGCAGGCCCGCCTTTTGTCAGGACGTAGGATTGCTCGAAAACCTGGAAGGAATTGATTACTACCATTATCAGTACGAAGAAGGTGGTCGGCCTCAGCAATGGCAGCGTAATATTGAAAAAGATCCTGAATTTTCTCCCCCCGTCTATCTCTGCGGCTTCATAAACATGCCTCGGTATGTTCTGAAGGCCGGCAAGGAAAATAACGGTGAAAAAACCTATCTGGGTCCATGAGCTCATGAGGATTACCGCAGGCATGGACCATCGGATGTCTGTAAGCCATCCCGGAGGATCTGAAATCCCGATTACCCTCAATATGTTGTTAATAAGTCCGAAATCGCTGTTGTACATCCAGCCCCAAATGAGCGCAACGGCTACCAGTGACGAAACATTGGGTACAAAATACATGGTCCTGAAAAACGTACTGTACTTTTTCACATGGTTCAGCATCAGTGCTATGACCAGGGAAGTTACGGTTATGATGATTACCGAACCCGCGGTATAATACACGGTATTGATCATGGCTTTTCTGAAAAAAATGTCGTTTGTAAGCATGTATACGTAATTCTTAAACCCGACAAACTTCGGCTGCGTTATCATATTCCAGTCCAGCAGGCTTATTGCAAATGTCTCCAGTACAGGAAGGAGCAAAAAAATCAAAAAGCCTATAAAGTGGGGTGCCAAAAAACATGCGGCAATCAGAAGGGCTTTTTTCTTGCTTAACAATACCCCCCCTCCTTTCTATGAAAACAAGTAAGCGGCATTTTCATACATAATCCTGTTTATTTCTTCCTGTGTTAATCCCAAAGCCTCAAGCTGCTCAAGCCAAAGGCTGACTTCAGAACCGATCCTCTCGGTCACACAGTCGCTTCCGAAAACCAGTTTTTTCGGCGAAATTTCCTTTCCTACATACCTTCTTTCAGTTAAATGCCTTCTGACAACATCCCCGCCGGAAATATCGAAATATACATTCCTTCTCCACCTTGCCACCGCACAGGAAAGATCGTATTCGCCATAGCCGAGATGGGCGCCTATAATTCTCAGTTCAGGAAACTTCATTGCAATCGTATCAAGATAAATGGACCGCATTCTTGCAGAAGAAGTGCCAAAGGAAGCCAATACTTTCTCAAAAGCCAGTTCTTTCTCGGACACTTTTTGGGGATCGTTTATAAGATAGTCGGTTATACCACCGAGTACCCCTGTATGAAAAAGCACAACGGCCCTGCGCGACTGCATTTTCTCATAAAACGCGAAATAGTCAGGATGATCATAATTTTTGCGGGTAGCAATTATTTTAAAACCCCTGAATCCCATATCACAGTAGTCATTGACTTTTTCAGGATTTTCCGAATCCATGTCGATATAAGCCATTGGAATAAACAGTTCAGGATAGTTTCTGTGCGCCTGCAGTACCCAATCGTTGACTTCGCCCGCTCCGCCCAGAAGACATGCTTTCACGATATTGTTTTTGCTGCATTGTTCGGCAATCCTGTCAATTTCATAAAGGTGATTGCCCGTTTTCTCCATATATGGCCTCCCCAGAAAGTCTTCGGAGGGGTAGTGGATATGAGTATCAAACACTTTCATTGCTACAGCCCTTCTTTCATTATCACGTGATTTTCTCTGACGGGCCGGGTCAGGGGATAAATTACATCCCCGCCCGGCAGCCGTCATAAACTTATTTCTCTATTTCCTTCTGCAGTTCAGGAAGTGCCTGCTTGACAGCTTCACCTGCAGTTGCGCTTCCTACCCATACCTGTTCAAGGAACGGGTTTGCAGCAGAATATACATTCCACCAGTGCGGATTGTTCGGGAATGAAACGCTTGCCATTGTTTCGACAACAAATACCTTTGCGTTGTAAGGCTTGTCAAGAAACTCCGGTGAATTCAGCAGGTCTCCGTTAACAGGGCACATGGTGCCGCCTGCCATGTACATCTTTATTCCTTCGGTGTTGAGGAATTCCCAAAGCTTCCATGAAGCATCGATATTTTTTGTTTTCGAATAAATCGTAAATCCTGCACCGCCGCCAACGTTAGCCTTGGGCTTACCCGGGAATACAGGCAGGTGTGCTACATCCCACTGCAACTCATTGCTTGAGAGGAAAGTGGGGATCTGTGCATGGTTATCGACAAGCATTGCTGCCTGGTTGTTTATGAACATTTGCTGTCTCTTGGTACCGTCAATAAGCAGGTCGTACGAAGGAGTAACCTTGTACTTGTTGATAAGGTCACCCATAAACTGGATTGCTTCCACAGTATTTGGGTCATCCATTGCCACCTTCGTTGGATTCTCATCGTTGTCAAAATATTTGCCCTGGTTCATGTTAACCCATAAGAACCAGTTGGAAGGGTCAAAGAGCAAACCGTACTGTTTATTGCCATCGGCAGTAGTTTTCGTAAGTTTCTGCGCAATCTCGACCATCTGCTCTGTGGTCCAGCCTTCCTCGGGATATGGAATGTTGGATTCGTCAAACAGCTTCTTGTTATAGAAAAGAACCTTGGTATCATTATCCCTCGGCACCCCGTAAAGCTTGCCGCCGACTGTGAAGCCCTGGAGTGCTCCCTGCGGGTATTTGCCCAGGTCAAAGTTATGCTGTTCGCAAAGGGGTGTAATTTCCGCCAACACTCCCATTGGGGCATAAGTTGAAATATATGTAAGGAACATCACATCCGGAGCGGAATTGCCGGCAAACATTGTCTGCATCTTTGTAAAATAGTCATTCCATGGTGCTGTTATGTGTTCTATGTTTATGTCGGGATATTTCTTCCGGAATTCATCTCCAACCTGTTTGTGCTGAGCCACTTCATTGGGATCTCCCCAGTAGCTCCATGTTACCGTAACTTTTTGTGGGGATTCTGACCCGCTTCCCTGGGTGCTTTTATCAGTGCCGGTCTGTGTGGCTGTATTCCCCGCCGTGTCCTTTGTTTCCTGTTGCTTTGAGCCGCATGCCGCAAACGTCAAAACCACGCTTAAAACCAGTATGTAAGCCAATACACATCTAAATACCTTTTTCATATACTTACACACTCCCCATACAATTTTTCTTTAAGAATTCCGATTATTACCTTGTCCGCCTCTGTCATCCCGTCCTTGCTCAAACTCATCAGGTTCTCAATGGTGTCCTCTTCAGTGATACCTATTATGCCGTCTTCAGGTGTGGCGAAAACCCCGTTCAAAGCAAGCAGTGCAGACTGGACGGCAGCGAATACAGAGTTCATTATTTTGAATGAACAACCCTCCTTCGCCCCATCGCAAATCATACCGCTTAAACCTGCCAGGATATTGTGTATTGCCCCTTTTATCTGCTTTCTACCTCCTCCCATCAACCATGTCAAACCTGCTGCGCATCCAATGCCTGCAGCAGTGCTGCATCCGCACAGGACCGAAAGTTTGCCAAGGAATTCTTTGGAGTAGATAGTTGTCAGGTAGCTTAAAGCTAAGGCTCTTAGCAGCTTTTCCCCGCAAATGTTCAGTTTCTTTGCAACTGCAATAATTGGGACTGAAGCAAGAATTCCCTGGTTACCGCTTCCTCCGCATGCCATTGCAGGTATCGAAGTTCCTCCCATCCTCGCATCCACAGCAGCCGTAGTCATCATGTAAGAGTAACTTACAACATCTCTGCCCAGTATCCCCCCTTCTTCAAGCATTTTCAGTGTTTTCCCGATTTTGAGGCCGTTTTCGTTCTGCAGTCCGTGACGGGCAATCGCCCAGTTTATGCGTATGCTGTCCTTTATGAAATAAAGTTCACTGAGGTCAACGTTCTCGATAAATGATAAAATGTCATCGATTTTCGCATGTTTCAGTACAGAATTGCCTGACGTGGAGAATTCAGACGTTCCGGACTCAAAGAGTTTGGTTCCGTCCTTTTCGACAAGGATAAGACTGTCATGGCTGCCACTGATGATGGAATGCCCTGTGCTGCCGTTGCTGTCCTCTACCCATGCTTCAACATATATTCCGGTCCTTTCCACGGGATTAACCGTCACGGCAGACTTTCCCACGAGCATTTCCGCCTTTCTTACCCGGTCCCCGGGAACGTTTTCAAGCACCATAAGTTTTTTTTCAGGCCTTGCAACTATTGCACCCAAAGCTGCGGCAATAAACAGTCCTCGTTTTCCCGTGGACGGTATGAAAGTCCTCGCCCCGTTTTTGTATATTCCGGGCGAGACATCAACCGTTACCGAAACAATTTCTCCGCCCAGCGGCTCCGCAGCCGCAGCCGCCGCATAAGCTACCGTTCCCGGCTCAGTACAGCCAAGGGCCAGAACAAGCTCTTTTTTCAGGATTTCCAGCAGATCACCGTGCTTAACCGTAACCATCACTCCCGACAAATTCACGAACATTAATCCGGTTTACCGGTTACCGTGTTTTTTGACTGATTACTGCAGCAGCCGGCCGGCCCGGTTACACCGCATTCCTTATTATGGATACCAGGAACTCTATGCTTCTTTTCATATCGGAAATTGATATGCTCTCATCTTTTCTGTGCATATTCTGCATTCCAATGGCAAGGTTGACTGTGGGAATATGTTTTAGGTTTACAATATTTGCATCGCTGCCGCCGCCCGTAGCGACGAACTGCAGTTCAAGGCCTATTCCGGCAGCGGCGGTTTTCAGCAATGATACTATGCTGTCGTTTTCATCAATATTAAACGCATGATACTTCAGCTTTTCATCAACCGTTACCGACCCTCCGTACAGGCAGGCAGCATTATTGAGGCACTCTTTCATGTGTTTAATCTGAATCATCGCCTTTTCCTCACTTATGCTCCTGACCTCAGCTTTCAGAACAACGTGATCGCATACTATATTTACTGCCGTGCCTCCTGTGATTACCCCGATATTTGCCGTTGTTTCTTCGTCAATCCTGCCGAGCTTCATTAATGAAATAGCCTTACCTGCAATTTGTATTGCGCTGACTCCCTTTTCGGGCTCTATTCCTGCGTGTGCTGATTTGCCATAAACATTGATTTCCATGTCATAGCGTGCCGCCGATTTCAACGCCACAACTCCCGGCCTGCCGCCGCAATCTAGCACAATCCCGTATTGCGCGTTTATCCCGTCGTAGTCGAAATGCCTTGAACCAAGCAGCCCTTCTTCTTCCGCGACGGTAAATACCACCCAGATGTCACCGTGTTCTATCCCGTCTTCTTTCAGTATCCTCAGTGTTTCAAGAATGATCTCTATACCTGCAATGTTGTCACCGCCAAGAACAGTTGTGCCGTCACTTCTGAAAATCCCGTCCTGAAAAACAGGCTTTTTCCCTCTTCCCGGCGCAACCGTATCCATGTGTGCCATTAAAAGCAGCGGTATGCGTGAACTGTCCCCGCGCAGGACTGCCGCAAGGTTTCCGCAGTTGCCTCCTATTTTTGCCCCCGCATCGTCTTCATACGCATTGAGGCCCATATTCCCTAATATCATTTTCAGCCTGTCGCAGATTTCCCGCTCCCGGAAAGAAAGGCTGTCTATTTTCAGCAACTGTAAAAATTCTTCCGCAATGCGCTTTTCGTTTATCATGGCATTCCCTTTCCCAACCTCAGGATAACGTTTTCCTGGGCCGTAAAGAAAAATTTTCATTTACATGGCTTACAACAGCTGTCCCTTATGACAAGTGAATGATCTATTACCACTTCCCTGACACTGATGCTTTTATTCTCCAGCTGTTTTATAAGAAGCTCGGCAGACATTCTTCCTATTTCCCTGATAGGCTGGTGAACCGTGGTTAACTTTGGTTTTACAGATGAAGCAAGGTCGATATCGTCAAAACCAACTACAGATATGTCATCAGGCACTTTAAGGCCTCTGTCTGTTATGCAGTCTATTGCGCCCAGGGCCATCTCGTCACTTACCACAAATACAGCGGTAGGCCTGTTCTTTTTATTGGCATTCAGAATCTCGTCCATAGCCCTGTATCCGTCATTTATCTTGAAATTACCTATTCTGAAGTAAGATTCACTGTATTCGATGCCATAATCCTTAAGTGCCTGCCTGTAACCTGCAAACCTGTTTTTTCCGGTAGTTATGTCCTGCAGGTCACCGCCGATCATTGCTATTTTCCTGTGCCCCAGCCTGATCAGGTATTCAACAGCATCATATGATGCCCTGAAGTCGTCAATATTCACAGATATGGCTTTAAGATTCCGGGACTTGACACTGGATAATACTATGGGTATGTCTATTGATCGCAGGTAATCTTCAACTTTCTCCGAAAACTTTTCATGCATTATGATTATGCCGTCAGCCCTCATGGTTTTCAATATGTTCAGATATTTATATTCCTTCTCCAGGTTATCATTTATGTTGCAGATAAGGATATTATAATCGTATTCACTGGTAACCTCTTCAATACCGCTCAGAAGAATTGAATAAAAGCGCTGCGAGATGTCGGGGATGATTATACCGATAAGCTTTGTCCTTTTGGTTACCATGCTTCTGGCTATCTGGTCGGGCATATACCCCGTCTCTTTGATGACCGAATTCACTCTTTCAGCCAGTTCGGGAGAAACATATTTACTTTTGTTGATTACCCTCGAAACCGTTGAAACTGAAACATTGGCCTTTCGGGCTATATCCTTGAGTTTGACTGTCACATTCCCACCTCTGCTTGTCTACAGACACAGGACATGCACTTTTCCTGATTCTATTTTTACACTTTATGGTATTTATATTATATGAAAACGTTATCCTGAAGTCAAGTAATTTTATAAAAACTTGTTATAACAATATTATATATATTTAATCAAGGCGTGTAATATGATTAATTTTATAAACAATGCCAAACAAGGATTTTGTGCCTTTTTACGTCTAATTACGGTGATTTCCTGAAAGTATACAAAGAATAATAATCCTGAATACACACGGGAAAGCGTTTTCTCAAGAAATGCGGACAGATCGTTTATACCCCGCTGTTTCTGTTAACAAATCATTATAAACCTGTGTTAGGAAAGCCATGGCTATCCAATGTAACAGGCCCCGTAGGGGAGCCACGTGCCAACTCCCCAACGGGGCCTGTTTTTCTTTCTCTCGTCTTAACGGCAAGGTCAGGTCACACTATAAGGCGGAGAAATCTGCCCTGTCCTATTCTTCCGACTCTTCACCCTCATCTTTTATTACAATTTTTGAAACTGGTTCAGACTGCTCTGCTATCTTTACCGGATAGTCAAAATCATTATTTTCTATAATTTCATTAATCTCATCATCTGACAGTTCCGCAAATATCTCCAAGTATTTATTGATATCTTCAAAGCTATTATCCGTTATTTCCAAAGAAGCGTCTGAACCATATCCGATACCAATACCCAGGCCTTCAAAATGGCAGTTTTGTATAGTTCCTTCAACGCTTGGGTTTGCATAAAAACCAATACTGATATTTTTGAATGTAACATTCTCTATAGTAAACCCTTTAGTGCCATGTTTTGTATCTATACCTACCACTCTTTGATCACCGGTTATTGTTACATTCTTAATGGTAATATTGTCTGAAGCGAGATAAAACCCGCAGCGATTTGTTGCGTCGTATTCAACGGTAATAGTATGGCCATCTCCGTCCAATTCAAGGCTGTCATGTTTATCAAGGTTTACATGTTTAGTTAACGTAATATCATCACCCAGGACTATTCTGTTTGCATCTTTTGACAATGCATCCCTAAGTTCAGCTTCAGTAGTTACATAATATGCTCCGTCTATTGTAACTGTCGATCCTGCATCATTTTTAACTTTCTGTCCATCTTCAGCATTTACATTAAGCTTGGTTCCTGTTATTATGACCGTTTCGGGAGCATCCCCACGAAGCCAGACAGGGTACTTTGCTTCTATATCGCTGTCTGATACAGTAAGGACACTTCCACTGACTGTTCCGCTAGACTGCCCGGCACGTATTCCATACTCAGTATCAGCACCATATACTGTTAATCCTGTTATTTCTGCATCGATAGGTCCATAGTAGTTAATACCGCCTTCTGCATTAGTTATTGTACAGTCGGATACTTTCAAATACTTAGACTGTGCTCGTATTTGCCCCAGGCTGTGCAAATTAATACCTTCACAGTTTCTAATTTCTAAGCCGAAAACCCTGGTAGTTTTTATGGCAACAACATCAGCATCAAGACTTCCTCTGAATGTATTGTTTTCTATGCTAATATTGTGCGCGTAGCTATAAGAACCATTTGGTAATCTATCAGGTGCCGAAATAATCTCTGTGTCAGCGGTTGCGTCGGAAAAATCAAAAGTAAATCCTCTTATGGTTAGTGTCTCTTCACCAGCATGTCTTGTCGATCCGTAAATCAGAATCTGATTCTTTAATACTACTTCGCCAACTGCTTCAAGAGTAATATTTACGCCTTCCTTTTGATCTATAACAATAGGGCTTGTTCCGTGATCGCCAGGATAGACTTTTATAATATTGTCTCCTGCCGTTGCTTCATCGATTGCTGCTTGTATTGAACTATAATACTTAGCAATTTCTCCTTTCTGTAATCCAACAATGTTTCTCAGGTAGTTAAACTCACCTCCTGAATAACTTACATTTTCAAGTATAACTTTCCCATGTTGCTCAGTGTTGCTATACAGACCATAGAACAGTCCATTGTAAGCATGGCTGCTTTCTATTATAACGTCTTCCAAATGACTATCCTTAATTGTTATGGTAATACCCAGGTATGGATATCCCAATATCCCGCCAACACAAGCTGACTCTGTTCCTTCATATAGTTTTCCAAGTATAATGTTTTCAATGTTAATATCCTTTAACAGGAATTCAGCATTTTTATTTTCACTCTGAATTCTGCCGCTTACTCCACCAACTCCGAGATAACCGTTTATTTTCATATTTTGTACAGTTGAATCAGTGATCGAGGTTCCGTAGTATACATATCCGGCAAGACCACCAACATCATATTTACCGCTGATTAAACCATATCCGTCAGTACTATTCATTTTACAGTTTGTCATAGCTCCGTTATACAGGTGTCCAACTATACCGCCTACATACCTAGCTCCACCGGTTACCTCTATGTTTATTGAGCCTGTTACAGTTACATTGTCAACAAACTGTGCCAAACCTGCCAATGAACCTGTATATGAATAGTTTGTGTCGTCGGGAGTATTAATAATTATCTTAACATTCTCTAAAGTAACATTTTCTATTTTTCCAGCCTGCGAGTTACCAAATAAACCATTATGGCTGATTCCTCTGTTTATATATGCATTTGAATTTATATAGAGATTGGAAATTTTCTTATTGTTGCCATCAAAATTACCCTTAAATGCACTATTGCCCGTTCCAATCGGTATCCATGGTAAACCCGCCAAATCAATATCTTCTCCCAGCTTTATGGTTTTACCGCTAAAATTGTTTCCGTCATTGACAAGCTTGGCCAGTCCTGCCAGTTGCTCTGCGGTATTAATTGTAAAGAATGTCTGAGAGTCATTATACCAACTGATGTCAGCAAGTTCCCCCCAATTTGGTTTCTTTACTGAAACCTTGATTGTATAAATTTCTTTCGTAATTCCATCTTCTGCTGTTACTACTACCTTCCAGGTAGCTCCTCCATCTTCTGTAATGGCATCGGCCACTGTTGCATTCGGATCGGCAGTTGTCACTACTATATCTTCTGCTTTAAGCTCACTTAACTCTGTTCCAAAGGGCAGCTCAACATAATAAACCGTTTTATCCTCAGTATCTACGGTTGCCGCTACCCCGGCTACGCTTATTCCGGTTATGCTTGTATCACCGGCCGGCCAAAGCTTACTCCAGGTCTTCCCTCCGCTGTATACCGTATGAAGATTCCTTTCTTCCGCTCTATATTTCAAGCCATTGTCATCCGTCAGCGTCATCACAACATAACTCGGCGGATTATGCGGGCTCGGATTCCCCTCTGTCCATTCGGTCTTGTTCCATGACCCGTATTCATAGCTGCCTTCTATTGCTACAATCGGGGCTGTTAAATTCCCCGCACTTAACGGGAATTTATGGGATTTCAATGTGGTTACCGCCAACAGGTTATCATCATCATCAAACAGTTCTACCTTTACAGACTGTACCTTGCCTAAATCAGCTCCGCCAAGGACAAACGTCGCTACTACCCCTTTGTACGCTTCAGAATCAACAATACCTGAGTCATTAGCTGATACTATGGTTATATCCTGAGGAGGAATTACTTTTTTCCTGTAGTCAACTACTTCCTCCCCATCGCCAATGTAAGTCGCATTAGTGATTACTACATTCGTTGGACCTGTATTGTTTTTCTCAGCTTCGCCCAGCACTATGGCTTTGGGATTATTCTCAAATGTACAGTCCTCTATCTTTACATTAACCAGGGTTGCAGGGTTGGAACTGTAAGAAGTGTCATCGCCTGTCCCCCGTGCCTTGACAAGAATGCCACCACCATGCTGTGTTCCAATTCCGTTATTGACAAACGTACATCCCCTGATCGTTATATCATTATAATCTGCATACTTGGCATTTATATCTATTCCGGCACCTGCAAAGTCGTGGAAATGTCCGTTCCCTTCAAAATAACAGTTTTCTATAGTAGATTCACTAAGCTTTTCAACATAAATGCCCTTCAATGTATTGTTGATAAAGTGTGTGTTTGCAATATAAACATTTTTGACAATTGGTTCAACATCACTATTTGTATCAGCATATATACCATTTGTGAAACCTTCTATGATACAGTTATCTATTGTAAGTCCATCTATTGCCACTGTTGAACCAATCTTTATCCCTGCGCCTTTTTCACTGCCTTCCGCACCAACAAATTTCAGATCCTTAAGTGTAATTCCGTCCGCATTGAGTGAAACCAATGCCTTAGAGGTTGTTGCCTTAATTATTGACTGATCCCCCGCACCTTTAAGTGTTAATCTCTTGGATATTATTATCTGCTCCGCCTCATAGGTCCCTGCAGCTATTAAAATTGTATCGCCATCTTGTGCTGCATCAATTGCATTTTGAATTGTCTCGTATGCTTTACGTTGCGTACTGTTCAGTATTTTTGCAATGGTCACATTACTTGCAGGTCCGCCGACCAATTCTCCTGCAAAACCATCTCTATAGCTGCTTACAATAACACCCGTTGCTGTACAACCATGCAAGGTTATTTTTCCTGCCGCCCGACCAATTATTCCTCCTGCATATGGCTGATCGTGTTCAAAACTCGATTTATCAGTTTTAATAACACTATCTTCTACATGACAGTTAATATAGTATACATTTAACTGGCTGGCTCCAACTAATCCGCCTACATCCCGTACGCCAATAACTTCTACATTACTCGTCCGGCAATTATCATAGTAGAAGTTACCTTCCCCTTGATAACCTGTAATACCTCCCGCTTTATCACCATTGTCATTTTTAGTTGTATCATATGTTACCGTTATATTTGCTTCATATACAGAACAATCCTTAACGCTTGCATAACTATATCCTATCAGACCACCTGCCCAATGTGTGGATTGAATATTTATATAACTACCTTCAATATCCGCTATCGGTTCCGACAAACCACGAACATTACCTACAAGAGCTCCTGCGGCTTCTCTGGCAATAATGTTCACGCTATTTATTTTTAGATGAGTTAAAGAACCTCCCGTTACATATCCAAACAAACCTACATTACTTGCTTCAGGTGCAACAATTCTTAGATTGGATATCTCCATACCAGCGCCATTAAATTTACCTCTGAATGGGTTATCTTTCGTTCCTATCGGTATCCATTCTATATTGAGCAAGTCAATATCCGCACCCAAATTTACAGTCTTGCCCCTGAAATCGTTTCCGCTGTTGACAAGTTCTGCTAAACCTGCCAGTTGCGTAGCGGTATCGATAGTAAATTCAGTATCAGTATCGTTGTACCAGGATGTGTCTGCATAATCTGCCCAGCTAATAGTTCCTGCAATATACACGAAGGGATCCTCTTTTGTGGTAAGTTTTGCACCATAACCTTCACCATATATTTCTTCAAACAGCGCATTCATTGCTTTTATATCTTCAGCAGAAGCCTTTTCATTGAGGTAAATTATCAATTCTTTATCAGAAATATTATTAAAGATATTATTACTTAAACTATACTTTGCATCTCTGATATCATTATAATTCTTGCCTGCATCTCCATGACCAATTTGAATGCCATAAACGCTGTTTTCAATTATATTATCCGTAATAATGAATTCAGGATCATAACCATTTTTAAAGCCATATAACCTGATGGCACCCTTTTCTTCAGACTTCGTACTAAAAGTATTGCCTCTGATTTCATGTTCACCGGCATTCCACTGTGCAATTTGCAAAGCAGGCTGTGCTGATTCAGTAACGATGTTGTCAGTAATGGTTGCATTATTATTCCTGCCTAATTGAATGCCGTTATAAGCAGCTTTACTTATGATGTTGCCACTGATAATTAAATCCTCTGCACCCATTACAAGGATTCCCGTACCGGCGTCATAATCAGCTGTACCTACGGGTGAAATTTCTTCAATTATGTTGTTACAAATCTTTACATCTTTTGAATACACACCGGGAGCATTTCTGCCGTCCCTAAGATATATAGCCGTACCGGATATATTGACAAACCTGTTATTCAGAATAGCAATGCCTTCAATTAAGTTTGTATTGGTACCGGTTGTATTGTTGTAGTTGTCAATCCTGGTATTATCAAAAGTAAATCCGTTAATTTCCACATTTTCAGCGTCTAATTCCAGCAACTGGCTAAGCCCATTCTCAGTACCTTTTATAATTGCTTCAGGATACCTCTTGTCCCCTCCGGCAATCATGGCGTTGGGTCCAAGAAGTGTAAGCGGTTTATCAATAATCAACTGTTCTTCATACGTACCCGGTGTCACTGCAATTACTTGTCCTTCTGTTGCTTCGTTAATTGCTTCCTGAATACTGCCATTTGCCGGAACTACCAAATCCCCGATAATAAGGCGCACCATTGCTTTTTTGCTGCTGTCAGCAGCAGATGTTACTGTTATAGTAGCAATTCCCGGGTTCTTCGCAGTTACTACTCCGTTAGCCACTGTCGCTACATCCTCATTATCTGACGACCAGTTATAATGATACCAGAAATTAAGACAGACAAAACGGCCAAAATAAGTTAGTATG
>ENA-UPSB01000156-UPSB01000156.1-bioreactor-metagenome-genome-assembly--contig:-NODE-156-length-124494-cov-21.070259_pt1 | contig 124494 bp, 114 predicted proteins | sample MGYA00238182_ERZ773286 | MGnify/ENA primary metagenome ERZ773286 (study PRJEB29026, sample SAMN07631240) | bioreactor metagenome | isolation source: Switchgrass digestor | place: USA: Dartmouth... | reverse complement strand
TATGTGCCTGTTTATAAGGAGCTCTATTACGGATGGAAAGGGAAAGGAGCATTTTTCCTTATAAACGGCCAGGAGAAACGCCTTCATGTGTCGGAAAGGACAGGCAATATAAGACTGGCCAGGAGCCGGTCCCATCATTCCGACCTGCTGGATAAGCTGATTGAGATAAATAACATAAACAATATTATAGTGGCAGGCAGCGCATATAAGGGATGTCTTCTTGCCAGAGGCGATGTTGAAGCTTACTACAGGTTCGGACGGACCATGGAATGGGATACGGCAGCTATGGAAATAATTGTAGAGGAAGCAGGAGGGATTTTTTCGGGGATGGACGGAAGGTCTTTTACCTATAACAAGAAAAACCCCGAAAATCCTCGGGGCTTTTATTTGGTCAATAACGAACAAAATAGACTTATTGTTCCTGTGGAATAAGCACTTTTATATATTTGGGAAGCAATTCAACTGTTAGGCGTGTTTCGAGACTTGTTTCGCCGTCAATATTGACGGGGAAAGGATCATCACTTTCCACTATTGCCTTTGTTCCCTTTGACAGGCTTACCTCTTTCATGCTTTCGTGTTTTCCTTTTTGAAACAGAGGAAAAAATTTAAGGATCTTTCGGCGGGGAAGCGAATCGATCAAATAAAAATCAATTTTTCCGTCATCCATTTCAGCGCTGGGAGCGGCCTTCATGCCTCCGCCATAGTAAGAGCCGTTGGCGAAGATAGCTAATAATAACTCTTTCTCAATTGGCGCGCTATCATCAAGAGTGATTTTAAGTTTATATTTTTTGCATCTTATTAAAGTTACTAAAACTCCTAAAATATATGACATGGATCCAGTTACAAAAGGAAACTTCTTAAAATATCGGCTGTTTAAGGTAACTTCAGCGTCAAAGCCTGCCGATGCGATGTTAAAAAAATACTTTTTATTTAGCTTGCCTAAATCTACGACTTTTGAAGTTGATTCAGGCAATACTTTGATGAGTTCCAAAGGATCAGGCACAGAATAAAGATGACGTGCCACATCGTTGCCGGATCCGCAGGGTATTATACCAAGCTCAACATTAGGGAAACCTGCGATTCCGTTAACCACTTCGTTGAGGGTGCCGTCTCCTCCGACCGAGTAGATCCTGACAGTCTCGCCGGTGGAAGCGACATTCCGGGAAATTTCTGTTGCATGCCCCGGATTTTCTGTTATGTAAATTTTTAATGAATCATTAAAATCCTCAAACCGGCGCTTTATGGCCTCAACCATCTGCAGAGAACGGCCTTTGCCGGCAACAGGATTGATTATAAAAACATGATGCAAAATTGATCACCCTGGTTGTTTTTATTTATTCTATCATATATTTCGACGAATATCCTAATATTGCGTCAAATATTTTATTGGACAATACCTGCTGATACATTTATTTTAACTATTGAATAGAAAATTATCTAATATATAATCAACAAAAAATTACGGCGGAAAAGAGGATTTTCAGTCATCATGTGTTATTGTTTTCAGGTTTGGTATTATGCTATATTAATCGTGCCGGTATTTTCGAAGCCGGACAAAATATTATAAAAAACAGTTTCGAATCATATCCCCTTGAGGGAATGAGAACGGAGGGAAAAAATGAAAAAACTTTTTAAAAATCCGAGAAGCCTTGCATTTCTGGGACTGATGCTTGGCATTACCATCATCATGGACATGACGCCCTTAGGAATGATTCCGTTAGGGGCAATCAGCGCAACAATCATTCACATCCCCACCATAATCACAGGTATTGTATTGGGACCGATGGCCGGTTTTATAATGGGAACCGCGCTGGGAATCATCGGGTGGATACACGCTCTTACACGGCCTGTAACCATTCTTGATCCATTCTTTATGAATCCCCTTATTTCAGTTCTACCGAGGATGTTTATTGGGGTCGTGGCATATTTCGCTTTTGCCGGCCTTAACAAACTGATCAAAAAACAACCTGTCAAAAATGCTGTCAGTACATTTATCGGGGGCATGGCAGGAAGCCTTACAAATACCACATTGGTTTTTCTAATGCTTTACCTGGTTTATGCAAAAGAATTGGCTGAAAAAGCAGGGATGCCTTTCGGTGTGATTGTGATATCGGTGTTTACTACAAATGCGATAGCTGAGGCTATAATCAGCGGACTTATCACCATGCCTGTTGCATCGGCATATTTTCGCTATGCAAAGACTCAAAAAATGTAGTTTGGAGTTGAATAATCGTGAGTAAAATTATTGGGATCGACGTCGGAGGCAGCACTACCAAAATTGTCGGTTATGATCAGAAAGAGCTGTTCAGTCCTCTCCTGGTGAAGGCTAACGATCCTGTTTCATCAGTATATGGAGCTTTCGGCAGGTTTTTAAATGAGAATAAACTGAAGCTTCACGATATCGACAGAATTATGATAACCGGCGTGGGATCGACATTTATTGAGGAAAAGATATTCGGTATTCCGACATACAAGGTGGACGAATTTCTGGCTATAGGCATGGGAGGATTGTTCCTGAGCAAATTGGAAAGAGCTATAATAGTCAGCATGGGTACAGGTACAGCCTATGTAATGGCCAATAAGGATAAGGCATACCATTTAGGAGGCACAGGAGTAGGCGGAGGTACTCTGCTGGGGCTTTCCAGCCGTATGCTGAATATCAGAAATTTCAATGATATTATTGATATGGCTAAAGGCGGAGATTTAAGACATGTTGATCTTACAATAGCCGACATATCCCATAACAATGTAGGAGAATTGACGGGGGATGCCACCGCGTCAAACTTCGGGAAAATGATCGATCGCGCCACCAATGCCGACATTGCTTTAGGAATAATCAACCTGGTATTTCAGACCATCGGCATGATGGCAGTATTTGCTTCCAGGAACGAAAAAGTTAAAGATGTGGTTCTTACAGGCAATTTGGCAAATGTACCGCAGGCAAGAAAAATATTTGATGAGCTGACCAAATTATTCGGCGTAGATTTTCATATACCGGATCATGCCGAGTTTGCTACTGCAGCCGGAGCGGCTATGGTTATTCCGGGTTCAAAGACTAGAGAGATATAATTAAATATGGTGTCATTCTGAGCGTCAGCGAAGAATCTTAACGTTAACATAAAAGATCCTTCACTCCACTTCGTTTCGTTCAGGATGACATAATAGGAGCTGTGTTCCGCTCAGGAGACATTGGTAGGCGGGCTAAGGTTTCTCATTGAGATAAACCGGCCCGCTTTATTTGCGTTTACTGTATCAGAACGGAAATTTTCCTGCCCTGACCGCTGTTGTTTAACGGTCGGATATATATTTCCTCCTGTCCGGAGTTTTCGGTCCGGAAGAATTTTGTGTTCATATTGTAATTGATAAGTTCATTTTCCGGTTCCCAATCAATAAGAAGGTCTGAATTCAATGTTTCCACCGGTGTGTTCTCATTGCCAAGGACTGCTATAAAATCACCTTTTCTTATTCTTAGATTCTGCACCGTAGTGAAGATGTCTCCTGATTTATTGATTTGATAAGGTATATAATAAGTAACTACCTGATGCAAATGGCTGCCTGAGTTTTCATAGAAACCGGTGTCGGGCATAAGACGTGTTTCTTTGATTACTCCGTCAATAACCGAGATTTCACCCCCGGTCACATAATCCTGTTCCATAAAGGCGATGATCCTGCTGTCCGAATATCCTATTACCCTGTAATGAATATACTGTTTTTCTGGGTTTTTTGTCGAAATGACCGCCATTGACGGCTGTTCATCGTTAAAATCGATTATTCTGACTGGTTCCGGCTTACTGCTGTTTTCGAACATGCTGCTGTAGGCCATCTGATAATCGCCGTTTTTCCCGGTTTCCCATAATACGGCAAGCAAATTATTCTGAAGAACTTTATCTGGCTTGTTTATCTTAAAAAATGTAATCCAGTTATCTTTTAAACCTGAATCGCTGAAAATTATTCTTTGCTGGGAAACAGGCTCCCCCATTATTTCATTCTTCTCGTTCTCATAAAGCGCTTTACCGCTTAATATGAAAGCGGAGGTGATCAAAAGGACAAAACATGTCAGGATCACTGAGATCCTTGATACTATGGTATAATTAAAATCAATATCGGGTTTGGCAAACTTCTTCCTTTTGTCCTTATTATGATTTCTTATTCTGTAAAAGACAGCATTACTCATTTTATGATTATTAAAATCGGAGAAGAATCTGTTCGATTCATCTTTGATTATTTCTTTCAACTTATCATTCATTTATATTTCTCCCGGATAATAATGTTTTAAGCTTTTCTCTTCCTCTGTAAAGCCGTACTTTTACGTTGTTTTCGCTGATATTAAGTATATTGGCAATTTCCGATACTGATAAATCATCTATGTAATGAAGGCATAAAGGCACTCTGTATTTTTTGGGAAGATCCAATACGAGGCTGAATACCTCGCCTCCTTCCGCTTCTTCGAAAAGCTTATTGCTTTCACGCCAGGATTTGCTGAAATCATTTGATATACCCATGGTTACAATTTCCCTGAAGGCAGCCGACTTAAAGTGATCCTTACAAAGATTAACGGTTATTCTGTATATCCATGTATAGTAATTGCTTTCCTGTCTGAATCTGTCCAGGTTTTCATACACTCTGAGAAAAACTTCCTGATAGATATCCTCAGCCTGTTGCCTGTCTCTTAAATAATAGTAAGCTAACTGATATACCTTTTTGCCGAACCTCAGCATCAGGTATTCAAGTTGTTTTTCTCTATCCGACTTATTTTCATACCGTATGTCTTCAGTTGAAATGCTCTTTACAACTTCCATAACTCTTCATACTGATGTCTGCCTGCCGGCCCGGTAATTGAGCCGGCAGGCATATTTTATTAGTATTGTTTCATGTTGTAAGGATATATTACATTCTTATTTCCTGCTTCATAAAGAATACATAGGATACGGCAAAGCAGATCATTGTCACAGCAATCAAAGTAATAAAATGCGGCCAAATCAAAAGCAGACTCTGGAAAAACGGTAAAGTACCTGCAATAGCGCCAACCAGTTGGTCCTGGGTTATAAATCCCAGGGTTCTTACGCCTGGATTGAGCATGGTTACCACAGCTTCATTATATACAGTGGACGGCGATATCCTGTTCAGCATGAGTTCAAGCTTGCTTTTGCTAAGCAGTGCTTCAACCGTTGTTGCCTTGGCTGCCGGGTAAAGAACCTCAGATATGGCACCCGACAGAAGCCCTACGAAAACTGAAAGGAACAGCCACACTGCGATGCATGCAAGGGCAGAAGTCGCAGTCTGCCGCAGGAGCAATGAAAAGAGCTGTGATATTGCAAGCCAAAGGGAAATATATAATACACTCAAAACTAAGAATACAAGTATTCGAAGTATTTCATCGGCAGTAGGAGGAATACCTATCATAATTATTCCGAGCCCTCCTACAGCCAGACCCATAGCAAATACCATTAAAGATATAATGGAAACTCCCGCAAGGAATTTTCCGTTTATGACGGTATCTCTCGGGATGGGCTGTGCCAGCAGTCTGCTTAATGAACCTCTGTTTATTTCGCCGTTTATTGAATCAAATCCAAGAGCCAGGCCGACTAACGGACCTAAGAAAGAGATAAACGAAATAAAGGAAGGGATTGAATTTCCGGACGCAGTAAACAGCCGTAAGAATACAAAGGAGTTATTTTCCTCTTCGACAGCTGACCTTATGCCATATGCAGCTGCATAGATGGCAGTAATACCGGTTATTGCAACCAAAGCCAGTATGATAATGAATCTTTTGCTTTTAAGGTGATCCGCCAGTTCTTTTTTGTATAATACCTGCAAACAGTTTGACTTCATTTTTTCACCCCTTCCTTTGCAAGAAAGTATTGTCTGTAAATCTCGTCCAAATCTCTGCCGCTCTGCTTTAAATACAGAAGTTCGTAATCATTGTCGCTTAACGCTTTTACAAGTTCCTTCCGGATGTCTTCTTTAGATTCCACAAATAGTTTATTTTCCTCGGTACGTATTTTTACGCCCTCATTTATGGATTTTATCAGCTCCGTCAACTTATCGTCGACAGGAGAGATACTAAGTTCAAGAGTCAGTTCCTTATCTTTGAATACCGTTTCCCCAAGGGTATCTATAGGGCCGCACGCTAATAATTCACCGCCTACAAAAATTCCAACCCTGTCACAGATTTTCTGAACCTGATGTAAAAGGTGAGAAGATATCAGTACTGTTCTTTTATCTTTGCGGGCAAGCTCAACGATAAGGTTCAGGATATCGTTTATTCCCTGAGGATCAAGACCAAGAGTAGGTTCGTCAAGAATAATTATTTTTGGATCTTTCATGAGTGTGTCGGCAATACCGAGCCTTTGCTTCATTCCTCTTGAATATGCGCCGACTTTTTTGTCGCCGACTTTTGAAAGATTGACTCTTTCAAGCAGGTCGTTGATCCTGGTTTCAATATCTTTATCGTCAATACCGTTTAACCTTCCGGTAAATCTAAGGTTTTCCCTGGCGGTCATATCCTCATAAAAACCTACGTGATCCGGAAGATAGCCAACGGTTCTTTTGATTTTAAGGGTATCCTTTGTTGTATTAAGGCCGTTGATTTCTGCAAACCCTTCAGTTGGTTCAGTCATACCCAGAAGCATCAGTATGGTGGTGGTTTTACCTGCACCGTTGGGTCCCAGGAGACCAAAAATTTCTCCCTCGAAGATTTCCAAATCAAGACGGTTTACAGCGGTAAATTCCTTATATTTTTTTGTAAGGCCCTGGGTCTTGATCACAACTTTTTTATCTTCCATTCTTCATCGTCTCCCGTAAGTTTTAAATATCCAGTACAAACCTGCAGCCAGAAGTGCAATCACCCCTACTCCAACCAGACCCCAAATGGTGGAGGTCTTCACCATAACTCTCAATTCAGCAGAATCCTTTACTTCCGGTGTTTCGGCATAAATACTAACGACGTAGTCACCGGCAATTGCTTTTTCACTAGATGTGATATATGCCTTAACGGTTGTTGATTCACCGGGGGCAATACTGTCTATTGTATCCTTTTCAAATTCTACATCCCAACCATTGGGCTTCCATGATGTCAGTTTAACGCCTCTGAGTTCAGTACTTCCGGTATTCTGGATCTGGATATCTATCGGTGTTTTCCTGCCTGCCGTTGTCTCAGCGTTAAGCCTTCCGGTGGGAGTGGTTACTTCCATAGCATAACTGCCTGTGATTATCACTTTAAGCTCAGTGGCAAGAGTATCGGCAGCCGAAGCGGCAGCAATGGGAATGATGTATTCTCCTGCCTGTACATTTGCCGGCGGCACGACGGACACCTTCAATGTCGAAGTTGAGTTTGGTTCGATTGAGATACTGGCTATCTGCTTGGTGTCATACTGGGCAGAGAATTTTACCTGCCAGCCTCTTTGAACGTCGGCTCCAAGACTATAGGTCTGAGCTTCATTTTTGTTATTGGTAAGTTTCACTTCAAAGTCAAATGTTGTGTCGCTGGACCCTTTTAATTCGGTATAGGTGGCCTGGAATTGTCCTTTGTTGTCAACATCACTTTTTACAAAATACTCAAGATTCAATCTGTCACTTATACTGCCGGATGAAGCTTCCAAAGTCACGGTGTATCTTCCCTGTTCAACATCATTAGGGATCTTGACAGTAAGACTGAATGTTTGAGTGTTTTTACCCACATAAATCTTGTCAATGATTTTTCCGCCGCCCTCTATGTAGGCTGACCAACCCTTCGGCAACGAAACGAATTTAAGATCCACCAGCAAATCGGTGCTGGTAGTATTGGTAATTGAAATGCCTGTTTCAACATTTTCACCGGGTCTTGTAGCTATACTGGGATAGGTTGTGAAAATTGAAAGACCCTGGTCTGCTGACGCTTTGGCAGCAGGAAGCGTTAAGAATGTGAACACAAATGTTAAAACTAAAAAAAGCGCAAATTTAAGTTTTTTGTCAAAGTTTCCATTTATCATAGGTACTAAAATCCTCCTATACAATTTTGTTTTTATTATTTTGACGACTTAACAAATAATAAGGTTACAAAATTATATTTTTTCTTTAAAATTTTTCTCCTTAAAACAGTGACCGGATGTATAAACAAAAATACATTATTTAATTTCATTATGGCATTCTTTTGAGAATCATTCATGGAAAGCAAACAGTAAAGCATATACCGGCTTATTTTTATATTACATTTATTATAATATAATATAAGCAAATACTGAGCAATGCTGAAAAATATAGCTTCTGCTTGTGTCAGACATTAAGATGTATTATTATTATTTAAACAGGATTTCCTTTTTATAGGGTGGATTTTATGTTTAGATGGTATGAGGAAGCTAAATCGATAGTGGAAAGAGATCCTGCAGCCAGAAGCGTATGGCAGGTCATTTTCCAATACCCTGGCTACAAGGCTGTGCGTATGCACAGGTTAGCGCATTGGTTTCATAAGAAAGGAATGTATTTTATTGCTCGTGGGATTTCTCAGTATGCGCGGCATAAAACCGGCATTGAAATACATCCGGGAGCGAAAATCGGAAAATGTCTTTTTATTGACCACGGCATGGGTGTTGTCATAGGAGAGACCGCTGAAATCGGTGATTACTGCACCATCTACCACGGAGTAACTCTTGGCGGAACAGGTAAGGATAAAGGAAAGCGACATCCTACCGTCGGCAACAACGTGCTTATCAGTGCGGGAGCAAAGATCTTAGGTCCCATGAAAATAGGAGATAATGCGAAGATCGGAGCCAATGCTGTCGTGCTGAGAGAAGTTGAGGCTGATACTACAGTCGTGGGTGTGCCGGGAAGAGCGGTAAAACGTTCCGGAGAAAGAATACGGCAAAGCTTTGAACTGGATCAGATACATATTCCTGACCCCGTATCTCAGGAATTTTGCAGAATGAGACTGGAAATAGAAAAGCTGAAAGCTGATCTTTCAGCATATGAGGAAGCTCTTAAAGCGATTAAAAGCAGTCTGGGTTCTGGTATAACAAATGAGGACAATAAGGAAGATAATAAGGAAAATGAAGGAGAAACACAAAAATAAGGAGAGGAATATATGAAGCTTTACAATACGCTGACAAGACAGAAGGAAGAATTTGTTCCGCTTGAGGACAACAGGGTAAGGATGTATTCCTGCGGTCCTACCGTGTATAATTACGCGCATATCGGAAATTTGAGGACTTATGTGTTTATGGATATCCTCAGAAGAACGCTGAAATATAACGGATATGAGCTTTATAACGCGATGAACATTACCGATGTAGGGCATCTTGTTTCCGATGAGGACGAGGGCGAGGACAAAATGGTGAAAGGGGCCAGGGAACAGAAAAAGACTCCCTGGGAGATCGCGGAATATTACACGGCTGCTTTCATGAGGGACATAGCCGCCCTTAACATAGAGAAGCCTGAAGTGATACCGAAGGCTACAGAGCATATCAAGGAAATGATAAGTTTTGTAGAAGGACTGTTGGAAAAAGGATATGCCTATGAAACCAGCGATGGTATTTACTTTGACATATCAAAGTTTAAGGATTACGGAAAACTGTCACGGCTGAATCTTGAAGAACAGATGGCCGGAGCCCGGGTTGAGGTGAACGATGAAAAACGCCATCCTGCAGATTTCGCGCTTTGGAAAAAAGCCCCCAAAGAACACATAATGCAATGGGAAAGTCCCTGGGGCATGGGATATCCTGGTTGGCATATTGAATGTTCGGCTATGAGCAGGAAATACCTTGGCGATACGTTTGATATCCATACCGGAGGGGTGGATCATATACCTGTTCATCATGAAAATGAAATAGCCCAGTCTGAGGCCTTGTTGGGAAAACCTGCCGTCAGGTACTGGCTCCATGGCGAGTTTATGATGGTCAATAACGGAAAGATGTCAAAAAGCCTCGGCAACACATACACTATTGCGGATTTGAAGGAAAAGGGATACAATCCCCTGGCTTTCAGGTATATGTGTTTAAATGCCCATTACAGAAACAAGCTTAATTTCACCTGGGATGTTATGCAGGCATCACAGGTGTCATACGACAGGTTCATTGAAGGTACCCTGCAGCATAAAGAAGGCACGGCAGAAATTCCAAAGGATGTTTTGACTTCCTATTTGACAGAGTTCGAGGAAGCCATAAATGATGATTTGAACATCCCAAAAGCTTTGGGTGTCGCCTGGAACCTGGTCAGATATCCGGAGAAATCCAAAGATATATACGAGCTGCTTCTGAAGATGGACAGCATTTTCGGTCTTGGGATTGAAGAAGCCGGAAAAAAGAGTGATACAGAACCGGAACTGGACAAAGAAATCGAACAGCTTATTGAAGAAAGACAGCAGGCTCGTAAGGAGAAAAACTGGAAGCGGGCTGACGAAATACGGGATAAACTGAAAGAAATGGGTATTGAACTTCAGGATACTCCTCAGGGAGTAAAATGGAAAAGAATATAAAACTGACGGTCATTTACAAAAGAGGAGCATAAAATGGCAAAGTTTCGCAGCAAGTATGTTTGCAGTGAATGCGGATATGAAAGCAGCGGCTGGATGGGCAAATGCCCTTCCTGCTTAAAATGGAATACACTGATTGAAGAGGTTTATGAGGATGCACCTGGAAAGACCGTTAGCATCGATTTGACGTTGCCTCAAATTACCCCGCTCTCTGATGTTGAAGTTCTGGCAGTTTCCAGGTTAAAAACCGGAAGTAATGAGCTGGACAGAGTTTTAGGGGGAGGTATTGTGCCTGCCTCCCTGATTCTTATCGGAGGAGAGCCGGGTATAGGCAAATCCACATTGATTTTGCAAGTCTGTGCCCAAATAGCACAATCCAAACGTGTTCTTTATGTATCTGGGGAAGAGTCGGTAGGCCAGATTAAATTGAGGGCTGACCGGCTGAATGCGGTAAGAGACTCTATTTACATGGCATCTGAAACATCTTACGAAAAAATTGAGACTTTAATACTTAAAGAAAAACCCGATTTTGTAGTTATAGATTCGATTCAGACCATCTACAGCGAAAATTTATCCTCGGCTCCCGGCAGCGTAAGTCAGGTCAGGGATGTGACGGCCAGGATTTTACGTATTTCAAAGAAAAACGGTATTACTGTCTTCGTGGTGGGCCATGTGACAAAAGAAGGAGCCATTGCAGGACCTCGGGTTTTGGAACACATGGTGGATACGGTTTTATATTTTGAAGGCGAGCGTCATCTTGATTTCAGAATATTAAGAGCGGTAAAAAATCGTTTTGGTTCCACCAATGAAATAGGGATTTTTGAGATGACCTCAAAAGGCCTGTTGGATGTAGCCAATCCGTCTTCAATTATGTTGGAGGGAAGAAGTACCAATGAGCCAGGATCGGTTGTTGTGGGACTTATTGAGGGTTCCCGACCGATGCTGGTGGAAGTCCAGGCATTAGTATGTCCCACAAGTTTCGGAATGCCCAGAAGACAGGCTACCGGTATGGATTATAACCGTCTGGCCATGCTCATGGCTGTACTGGAAAAGAAAGTTGGGATGCAGCTTAGCTCGTTCGACGCATACATAAATGTTGCCGGCGGCTTCAAACTGGATGAACCTGCTGCTGATCTGGGAGTTGTGGCAGCAATAGCTTCAAGTTTCAGAAATAAAAAAATAGACCCCTCTACCGTATTTTTCGGAGAGGTAGGTCTAACAGGCGAAGTAAGAGCTGTGAACCAAATGGACAAACGTATTACAGAAAGCCTCAGGCTTGGATTCAAAAGATGTATCGTACCCGTGATGAATATGAAAAATATTCCTGATTTTAAAAAGGAAATAGATATTTTTATGGTCTCAACTGTAGATGAAGCCCTTGCTGAGGCGTTATCTTAGATTATATTTCCCAAATAGCCGAAGCCTCTCGGATTCTTTCAGGATTATATCGTATAGATTAAGATCCAGGTTATTGCATAGTGTTGTCAGGTAAAAAAGGTGTCTTCCTATATCTTTTTCAAGCAGGTCCTGGCAACTGGGACATAATTTCCCTTCCAAATGAGAACTCATATAATCCTTCATTTTTGAGTATTCTATATCTTCCGGATAATCCTGCTTGGAGGCATTTATCTTTATACATCCACAATGGGTTACTGCTTTGGAAATGGTTCTGTTGATACGTGCATTGGAATCTTCCAGTTTTGACATTTGATCCAGAATACTTCTATTTCGGACTAAAAGCTCTTCTACAGCATATTGGAAGCTGTCTAACGTAGTTTCTTTCATCTTATTCATTTACAAAACTCCCTTGCTGTTATTTTACTTTATTCAATTATATTTACAAAATTGACAGTTTGTCAACGTCCTTGACGTTTAAATATTTGTATGTTATTCTTTTCCTAAGTTAATAAAGACCTTATCAAGAGAGGTGGAGGGACAGGGCCCAATGAAACCCGGCAACCGGCCTCAAAAGCCATGGTGCCAATTCCCGCAGGATTTTTCCTGACAGATGAGGAGCATTGTTTTATTCTCTTCATTTGAAGAGTTTTTTTATATCTTTTTTTAGGGTATATGCTTCTTTAAATAGAAAACAAGATAAACTATTAACGGGCAATAAATGAAGAACTTTTTAACGCAAAAGGAGAGATAATAATGGCGGTAAAAAAATTATTCACATCAGAATCGGTTACCGAAGGGCATCCCGATAAAATATGCGATAAAATATCAGATGCGGTTTTGGACGCTATTCTTGAAAAAGATCCATACGGCCGCGTTGCATGTGAAACTGCCGTAACGACAGGTATGGTCCTGGTTATGGGGGAAATCACTACAAACTGCTATGTTGACATTCCGAAAATAGTCCGGGAAACAATTAAGGATATTGGATATGACAGAGCGGAATATGGCTTTGATTGTGAAACCTGTGCGGTAATTACATCCATTGATGAACAGTCATATGATATAGCCATTGGTGTTAACGAAGCTTACGAAAGCAAAAAGAAGATAATAAATACTGATGTAAAGGAAATAGGAGCAGGGGATCAGGGAATGATGTTCGGATATGCCTGCGATGAAACCCCCGAACTGATGCCGATGCCCATATATATTGCCCACAAGCTCACTCAAAGGCTGACTGAAGTGAGGAAAAAAGGAATCCTCCCTTATTTGAGGCCTGACGGGAAAAGTCAGGTGACAGTTGAGTATGACGGAGACAAACCTGTACGCATTGACACAGTAGTAGTATCGACTCAGCATAGCGAAGATGTGGAACATGACCAAATTGAGAAGGATATTATAGAACATGTAATAAAGCCTGTAATACCTGCCGGATTTTTAGACAACAACACCAAATTCTATATAAATCCCACCGGAAGGTTTGTTATAGGCGGACCGCGGGGCGATTCGGGGCTGACAGGCAGAAAGATAATAGTGGATACCTACGGAGGTATGGGTAGACATGGCGGCGGCGCCTTTTCCGGCAAGGATCCCACAAAGGTTGACCGTACTGCTGCCTATGCCGCAAGATATGTGGCCAAGAACATAGTGGCCGCTGGTATAGCAAGGAGAGTGGAAGTGCAGCTGGCCTATGCCATAGGCGTTGCATCTCCGGTTTCAATATTCGTTGATACTTTTGGAACCGGAAAGATTCCGGATGAAAGGATCGCTGAACTTGTAGCCAGAAACTTTGACTTAAGGCCTGCGGGCATGATAAAAATGCTGGATCTAAGAAGGCCGATATTCAAGAAGACTGCGGCATACGGTCATTTTGGAAGAAACGATCCGGACTTTACCTGGGAGCGGACAGATAAAGCTGAAGTTTTAAGGAAAGAAGCGGGGCTGTAAGGCGCCCGCTTTTTTTATGTCAATAAGTAAGCCGACTAAACTCAATGAGAACCCTTGCACCCGCTTATTAATGTCAACAATTGGGCGGGCGCAAGGATCTCATTTCGAACGCCTTTAAGCACCAAGGTCTAAAAGATCAATAGCGCCGTTTTATGACATTCCTCCGCTTCGCTACGTCATGTCCCGGCCGAGAGGTCTTCATCTTGCGGGTCGCTCATACAGTTCAATAAAGTTACCGCTCAGTGGTCTTTCCTCCGAAGCAGATCGGCTTATCTCAATGAGAAACCTTACACCCGCTTATTAATGTCACAATTGGGCGGGTGCAAGGAATCTCGTCCGGTTTCACACACCGCAATTTGTCCGGCATAATATGATTCATAAAAGGCAACGTATTTTCATCTTTCAGCAAGGGGGCAATTTCGTGGATACAATTGTTCTTATTGTTCTGTCAATTTTCGCTTTTCTTGGGATGTGTTTTTCAGCAATACATTTGTTGAGTCTCCAAAAGCCCGCATACTCTGACAAAGGTCTTAAAATAGTATTATTCTTGCCGCAAAGTTTCAGCTCGGAACTGGAAGGAATCATCAGATTGATCTTCGCTGAAGACATTCCCAGAAAACTGATGTCGGACGGGAAAATCTATATCGGGACACCTTTTGAAGATGATGAGACCAAACGGATACTGGAAAAATTAAGAGACATGTATCCTGTAGAAATGTTGCCGGAGCAGCTTTCATATTGTATGATAACAGAGAGAGAAAAAACATAAATTTACATTAGGAGAAAACGTGGAACAAATTAAAGGGACCATATGTTCTATTCGATATACCAATTCTAAGAACGGATATACCGTCTGCGATATAAAAACAGAGAATAACACGCATGTGACGCTGGTAGGCATCATGCCTATGTTAGTTGAAGGCGAAAATATAGTAGCTGCCGGAGAATATGTCAGTCATCCTGACTATGGCAGGCAGTTCAAGGTTGAACAATGTGAAAGAAATATCCCCACTCTGGAAGAAGAAATGATACAGTACCTTTCAAGCGGTTTCATCAAGGGTCTTGGAAAAGCGACTGCAAAGAATATTGTCGACAAATTTAAGGACAAAACCTTCGAAGTTTTCCAATTTGAGCCCATAAGACTTGCTGAGGTCAAAGGGATAACGCCGGGAAAGGCGCTTGTTTTTGGACAAGCCTTTATTGAACACGAAAACATAAGGAATATCGTAATGTTCATGCAGAAATACGGCGTATCGGCAGATACCGCGGCAAAAATATGGAATAAATTCGGGAGCTATGCCGAAAACGAGATCAAACAGAACCCATACAGATTGGCCGAGCCGGATATAGGGCTGGATTTTTCGGTATGCGACAGAATAGCTCTATCGCAGGGAATCGATCCGAATTCTTTGGGACGCCTTAAGAGCGCTCTTTTATATGTTTTATCATCCGAAACGGCCAAGGGACATACATATGTGCCGAAAAAGGAACTTATCAGGCTGGGGGCAAGACTTGTAAGAGTACCGGAAGAGCTGCTTGACAATGCTTTTGACGCTCTTTTACTGGAAGAGATGATATTTGTCGAAAAACAATATCCTGACAGAGTTTATTCTGAAGAAATGATCAGAGCTGAACGGTATATCGCAAGAAAGCTTGCGGGTCTGAACTCAAAAAGGGATGATTATTGGGTAAAAGAATCGGATGCCCTGATAAAGGATTATGAATGTGAACACGGTGTTTGTCTTGACAGCATCCAGAAGGAAGCTATAAAGTGCGCTTTGACCAATAAAGTATGTATTATAACCGGAGGCCCGGGAACGGGAAAGACCACAATTATAAGAACCCTTATTGAGATATTTGATAGCAAAGGGCTATCGGTTGTTTTAGCGGCGCCTACAGGAAGAGCCGCAAAACGTGTGAGCGAAACCTCCGGGTACGAAGCCCGGACTATCCACAGGCTCCTTGAGGTAGGATACAGCATCGAAGATAATGAAAAACCGTATTTTATGCGAAATGAAGATAATCCGCTCCTTGCCGATGTAATAATAATTGACGAGGCATCCATGATAGATATCGTTATGATGGAGGCGCTCATGAGAGCTTTTCCCTGGGAAGCAGGTCTGATTCTTGTGGGGGATTCCGATCAGCTTCCGTCGGTAGGTCCGGGGAAAGTGCTGTCGGATATTATTGAAAGCAAAGCGTTTCCGCTGGTACAACTTAAGACTATATTCAGACAAACCGAAGAAAGCAATATCATTACCAACGCTCATCTTATCAACCAGGGCGATATGCCGGCTGTAAACGAGGAAGAAGGGGATTTTTTCTTTATTCCCAGACTGAGGGGAAAGGATGTAATAAATTGTATCATCGACCTTTGTACCAATCATATCCCAGAAAGATTCGGCATTGATCCGAAGGATATCCAGGTAATCTCGCCAATGCGGAAAGGAGATACGGGTGTACAGAATCTCAACTGCGTACTGCAACAGGTTTTGAATCCGGAAAGGGAAGATAAGTCTCAAAAGCTGTTTGGCAATACGGTATTCCGTTTAGGCGACAGGGTCATGCAGATTCGCAATGACTATGCGCTGCCATGGACCATGATTGACAAAGATGGCTATGTCAGCGAGGGCTTAGGTGTTTATAACGGCGATATGGGAATTATTATTGATATTGATCTGAAAGCCGAACTTGTAACAGTCCGTTTTGATGACAACAGGGTTTGTGAATACAGGTTTGACAGGTTGGAAAATCTTGAACATGCTTTTGCCGCCACGGTCCATAAAAGCCAGGGGACGGAATTTCCTGCCGTGATAATACCATTGTTGGGAGTACCAAAAAGTCTGGCCTGCAGGAATTTGCTCTATACGGCGGTAACCCGTGCAAGAAAACTGGTGGTACTGGTAGGAAGCCCCGCCATAATGGAAGAAATGATAAAAAACACAAATGAAAGAGAGCGATATTCCGGTCTGAAGGAGAGGCTTATGTGATAAGCAAAATGAATGGTAACGTTTCATTACTTGAAAAACTGATCCGGCTGATTTATCCGGCGAAATGTATGGTTTGCGATGCGGTATTAAATGAGGATACATATCTGTACCTTTGCGAACCTTGTAAAAATAATCTTCCCCGTTATCAGAAAGGATTTTTTAAGAGCATGCAGATGCCGTATCTGGACGGAATCTTTGCGGCATTTTATTACAGTGAAGGAATAAAGAACGCTATCCATAGTATGAAATTTAAAAGTCATCCCAGATTGGCCCAAACAATGGTAAGCCTCATTTGTGATGAGATGTTTAAGCATAAGCCGGTGCCAGACTTTGATTTAATAGTACCTGTGCCGATGCATCCAAAGAAAAAAAGGCAAAGAGGGTACAACCAGGCTGAACTTTTGGCGAATGAGATCGCTCGCATACTTAATAAAGACGTATGTGGCGATATACTTATAAAAATACAGAACACCACTGCGCAAATCCAGCTAAAAAGAGAAGATCGCCTGATGAATCTTAAGAGCGCTTTTGTGATAAATGACAGTATAATAAAAAATAACAGTTACGGCCGGGTTTTACTGGTGGATGATGTTCTGACTACTGGCACAACTGTCAGCACATGTGCTAAAATATTAAAAGAAAATGGCTTTCCAAGTGTTTATGCTTTGGTTATAGCAATTGCCGAAAAATGACGATATATATTATGAGTTGTTTTGGAGGTGAAAATATGCCGGAGGTTAGAAACTGCCGCAGATGTAAAAGAATATTCATGTATACCACAGGTCCCCAGATTTGTGATGCCTGCAAAAAACTTGAAGAAGAAGAATTTCAAAAGGTAAGGACTTTTGTCAGAGAATTTCCGGGTGCTAATATTCAGGAAGTTTCCAGAGAAACAGGAGTTTCCACCCAGTTGATATATCGTTTTTTGAAGGAAGGTCGCCTGGAGGTTGCCGAATCAAGCCCTATTACGCTCCAATGTGAAAACTGCGGCGTAAGGATCCAAAGCGGGCGTTTTTGTATTACATGCTCCAAACGTCTGGCAAATGATATGATCAGAGCAGGGAGAAGCTTACTGGAAAGCTCTGAAAGAAGCAGCGATTTTGCGAAAAAAGCAGAAGCAAGAGGCTTGCGCTACCTGCATGGAGAACTTAAGGATGGAGAGTAAATATTAAATAAAAAAATAAACTGATAAATAAAATTTCTGTTAAGTGCGATGTAGCAACTGACGATAATTAAAGTGGCAGGATGTTTATTGGTTCCACAAAAGATTAATATGCTATAAAATCAGGTAAATGCAATAAATAGGAGAGGAATTAACCATGAAAATTTGGGGAGATATTCCCAAGGTTCCGGGCATCTATGGAAATACAGGCAAAATCAGCAGTTATACTAAGACGGGAGAAGTGTTATCAAAAAAAGACGAGCTCTCAATCTCCGGGACAGCGAAGGACTTTAGTATAGCGATGAAAGCTGTGAGGCAAATTCCGGATGTCAGGCAGGAAAAGATCAATGAGATCATACAAAAGATGGAACGCGGCGAATACTCTGTTAAGTCATCAGAGGTAGCGGAGAAGATACTGGCAACTTTTAAAGATAATAAAATTTAACAAACAAAATTAAAGGCGAAATAACCAGGGGTTATTTCGCCTTTAATTTTTGCCGATAAAATTTATGAGCGTTTATCTATCTACCGTGAGGTGTATAAAATGGCCGATAAAAACATTGCCGAAAACCTGATAACGGCTTTGCGATATGAATACAGAACTTATTCGGAGATTCTTAAGATTGCTGAAAGCAAAACAGATTCTCTTGTAAAAAATGATGTGGAAGCTATTGCAGCTATCACTGAAAAGGAAAGAAAGATGGCTGAACAGACACATAAACTTAACCAGGCAAGAGAACAAATTATTAAATCCCTGGCTGAAAGGCTGAATGAAGATTATAGGACACTCACCATAGCAAAGCTCAGCAAGCTTTTAAAAGAGCCATACAAAAGTCAGCTGGAAGAAATACAAAAAGAAATGTCAGCTCTCCTGGCAAAACTTACTGCCAGGAACGAAATGAATAAAAAGCTTTTAGAGAACGCCATACAATATCTGGATTTTAACATTCAGCTATTGGCAGGGCCGAATCCTGTATCATCGACATATGGTAAAAGCGGGCTGGAGGTATCATCGGCCAATAACCGAAGTATGCTTGATCTAAAATACTGAGGATAGGAGGGGGAATATGTCAATAAGTTTTTTTGGATTTGATACGGCAGTCTCAGGATTGTTAGCAAATCAAAAAGCGCTTGAAGTCACTGGGCATAACGTGGCTAATCTTGGTACCCCCGGATTTTCAAGGCAAAGTGCCGTTATGGCCTCAGCAGCTACTAGAGTTTACGGGAACTGGCATATTGAAATGGGGGTTGATGTACAGCAAGTGCGTCAAATCCGCCATACCTTCAATGATAATATATATCGTACCGAAAACAACCATCTTGGCTATTGGGAAACCAGGGGCAAGGCTATATCCGATTTGGAATCAATTTTGGGAGAACCGATGCAAAAAGGTTTACAAGTAGCGCTGAATAATTTCTGGGATGCTTTCCAGGAACTCAGTAAAGCCCCCGAGAGCCTTACTGTAAGAGCTTTGGTCAAACAAAGAGCAGACTCTCTGGTAAATTATCTCAATCAGGTGGGGAATCAGATAAACAAGCTTCAGAACGATTTGAACGCGGAAATAAAGGCTCGTATAGATGAAGTAAATGACATAACAGAAAAAATCGCGGCGCTGAACATTAAGATAATGAGCGCCGAAGCTGCCGGAAATTCTCCCAACGACTATTATGATCAGAGGAACCTATTGTGTGACAGGCTTTCAAAACTGGTAAAAGTTGAAGTTTGGGAAACCCGGGACGGAAGTATGGACATTTTGGTAGGCGGGTATTTTCTTGTAAGCAAAGGTGAGCAGAATAGACTGGTGGCAGCGCCCAATGATGACCTTTCCCATTTTTATACACCGGTGCTTGAATACTATGGAGGAGATATCCCGATAGATGTGGGACAGGGGATAATTAAAGGATTATTGGAAGCAAGAGGCGAGGTCAGCGGAGCTAAGGGAAACTATGACAATGGCTCGCCTAATGTAACCGGTGATATTACCATTGCAGTGGATATATCCAATACAAGCGCCGAATATCTTGCAAACATAAAAGCGCAAATTTCAACACTTGTAGATGACTTAAAAAGCAGAGGCATAGATTATAATTTGCGTCTTGTAACCTTTGGCGGAGATGGGCCGGTTTCCAACACAAGTTTCGGAAAAAACGCGGACGCACTCATCGCTGCTATCCCCGATACCCCAAATGCAGGAACATCCAATAATTTCGCCGATGTTATAGACGCGGTAAAAAGTAATTCCTATGCTGAGGGAGTAAATAAATACCTGTTTGTTTTTACAGGAGAAAGCATAAACGGAGACGGGGAAGTTACAACCGACGATACAATAAAAAACTATATAGAAATATTGAATAAAAACGGGATTGCTGTTTCTGTCGCCACCAATCCTGCATATCATACCGAAGGCGATGCCGGAGAAAAAGGTTGGGATATAATTGCCGAGAAAACCGGTGGAAAGCTGTATTCACTCGATGCGGGAACTGATTTTGCTTCCCTCATGAAGAGTATTTCCTATGATATTAACAGCGATATAAATAAAAAGATGGCGACTGTACCCAATAACCTGAATATCATATCCTCGGTAAAAAAACAGTTGAATGCACTTATAAACATATTGGCAAGAGAAGTCAACAGGCTTCATATGTCAGGAAAAACGCTGACCGGAGAAGACGGGGGACTCTTTTTTGAGCCAATAGAATCCAACTTGCCTATTGAACTGGGTAATATAAAAATAAGCGATGCACTGAAGAATTTAAATAATATTGCCGCTTCCACCACCGATGCAAACGGTGACAATGAAATTGCCCTTGCAATAGCAAAATTGAGGAACAGTAATCTCATTACCAGTAACGGTAAGGTTTTGAGCCTGGATACATTTTATCAGAACATTATACTGGATTTAGGCAACAAGGGATATGAAGCAAGCGCCCTGACAAATAGTTACAGCCATCTTGTAGCTCAGGCTGATGCCATGCGTCAGTCGGTAATGGGTGTTTCTCTGGATGAAGAAATGACCAATATGATCAAATATAAATTTGCATACAACGCTAATGCAAAAGTAATCGATATGGTGAATGACATGCTTGAAACGATTATGTTCAGAATGGGAGCCAGGTAAGAACACTGTCAGCCTAAACTATCGAAAGGTCTGGTGATTTAATGAACAACACTACATATATGGGAATTGAAATAGCCATGCGGGGCCTCTACTCCTCTCAGCGCGCCATGGCAAACATAGCCCACAATATAGATAATACAAATACTCCGGGATACTCGAGACAGGTCATAAACCAAACCGCTGCCCGTCCGCTGCTGGTAGCAAACGGCGCAGGCATGCTGGGAATGGGCTCGGATGTTGTGGGTGTTGACAGGGTAAGAGATACTTTTTTGGATGAAAAGTACTGGAGTGAGGTCCAATATCTTGGCGAGTGGAGTGTAAAGGCCACGATAATAGAAGATATTCAAACTATATACAATGAGCCCAGTGATTTTGGATATACCAAGATTATCAATGATTTTTTCAGTTCGCTCCAAAGTCTCACCACAGACCCGTCAAGCCTGGCTACCCGCGCTATGGTCAAAGAAAAGGGGATCGCGCTTGCAAAGTACTTCAACAGTGTAGCCGCTCATTTTGACCATCTTCAGGATGATCTGAACAACATGGTCAATGCAAAGGTAGAGGAAATCAACAATCTGGCCGACCAAATAAGGGAGTTGAATATCCAGATCCATCAATATGAAGTCATGGGCAATAAAGCCAACGACTTAAGAGATTACCGGGGATACCTGGTAGACAAACTGTCGCAATTGGTAAACTGCAGCGCGTATGAAGTAGACACCGGATTGAAGCTTCCAAATGGAGAGAAAGAAACCCGCTTTGTTGTAACCATAAGCGGGAAGGCTTTGGTGGACCACGAAAGGGTAATGCACTTAAAATGTGAAAGCCGGGAGACAAAACTGAATGAAGAGGATATAGAAAATCTGTTTGAAGTATCCTGGGAAGACGGCAACAAGCTGAATCTGAAATCCGGAGAACTGAAGGCTTACATTGATATGAGGGATGGCAACGACGGGCAAATAGGTTCTAATGGAGAGAGTACACCCAATTGTAAAGGTATACCGTATTACCAGAGAAAAATGAATGAATTTGTAAGGATTTTTGCAATGGCATTCAATGAAGGTATCATCGACATTGACGGAGACGGTATTCTTGATAATACGGAAGGACATGTTGACGGATATACGTTAAGCGGTAATACCGGGATCAGATTCTTCACCATGCTGGATGAATATGGAAACCCGCTCTCCAGTGCCGATTTTGAAGCCCGCGCGCTGGAATATGCCGCTAAATCAGGCATTACCGATGATCCTTCAACTCCCTGGGATGAAAGACTGGTGGCAGGGTATCAGAAGATTACCGCCCGGAATTTTTCCATCAGTTTTGATATTGAGGATGATCCCAGCGAGAACATAGCCGCGTCTTCCAAGGCCGGAGAGGCAGGGAATAATGAAAACCTCAACAAACTGCTGGCAATGCGCCATAACACTTATATGTTCATGGAAGGCGCGCCGGAGGACTTTATAAAGACAGTTATTTCATCAATGGGTGTAGACGGGCAGCAGTATAATCAGTATCTGGATGTCCAGGAGGGCATTGTGATGCAAATCAATAACAGACGACAGTCAATATCAGGAGTATCACTGAATGAAGAAATGACTGAGCTGGTTAAACAACAACAAATTTACGGGGCGGCAGCAACCATGATCAGAACCTACGGTGAAATACTGGATATACTTGTAAACCGTTTGGGAATATAAACAGTATTGCTGATACGGGAGGTAAAAAGCTATGAGAATAACCAATAATATGCTTATAAATAATATGATGCAAAACTTGTCAAATAATCTGGTCAAGACCCAGAAATATTTTAATCAGCTGGCTTCGGGCAAAAAGATAAGCCTTCCGTCAGACGACCCTATCGTAGCGTCCAAGGCTCTGAAGCTGCGTACTGATGTGGCCGAAATAAATCAATATAAGCGAAATACTGATGATGCCATGGCCTGGATGGATATAACAGAATCAACCTTAAACCATATGACGGATTTGATTCACAGGGCTAAAGAGCTTACCAATCAGGCGGCAAACGGTACAAATACCGATGAAGATGTGTTCAAAATCCGGGAAGAGATGGTGGAACTTAAGTCTCAGTTAATAAGTCTGGGCAACGCAACTTATGCCGGCAGATACATTTTTTCCGGTTATAAGACCGATAAGCCTTTGCTTAATGATGACGGCACTTTTAATATCAATGTGGACAACAGCGAGCAGATCAAATTTGAAATCGGTATTGGGGATAACATAAATATTAATGTACCAGGAAGTGATTTATTCAACAGGACCATAACAGGGGCGACTGCCGGAAGCAAAAGTGAGTTTGTGGACACTTTTGATAAAATAATATCGGCTTTGGAAGCTGATGATAAAGATCAGTTGTCCAGTCTGTTGGGAGATTTGGACGATGAGTTGAACAATCTCCTGAGAGTGAGAGCAAGCCTGGGGGCGCGTATGAATCGTGTCGAGCTGACGGCAGGCCGTCTTGAAGATGACAATATTAATTTTACAAGACTTATGAGCAAAAACGAGGATGTGGATATAGCAGAGGCAATAATGAATTTGCAAAACGAAGAAAATGTATACAGAGCTTCGCTAGCAACTGGTGCCCGTGTTATCCAGCCTTCGCTGTTAGACTTTTTAAAGTGATGAACCGTTTGTAATCATTAATTAAGCAAAGCGTAATGAAATTATTATTAAATGTTATGATATTATAAAACTAAGTAAAGAGAGGTTTTGCTATGCAGTTGGAAACAGCACATTTCGGAGTGATTGATGTTGATGAGGCTGATATCATATATTTTCCCGAAGGGATACCGGGATTTGAAAACAGCAAAAGATATAAGCTGATCGGGCATGACGAAGGGGATTCAGTTTTCTTTTGGCTTCAGAGTGTGGACATGCCTGAATTATGTTTTGTTGTCACAGACCCGTTTATGGTTTATGATGGATATGGGGTTGATATAGACGACGAGGATGTGAAGCTTCTGGAAATTACCGACGCAAATAAGGTTCTAACCCTGACAATCGTAGTTATTCCCGAGAATCTTGATGAAATAAGGGTTAATCTTAAAGCTCCGATAATTATAAATACAGAGAAGAAACTCGGCAAGCAGATTATTCAGCAGAATGAAAACCTCCCCATAAGATATTACCTTAAAAGTTCAGTAAAATAATTTATACTTATACATACCTGCCATTCTTTCCTATGATGGAGAATTTGTCTAAAGGCAGGTCAGGTTCTTCGTTTCACGGGGATATTAAACATGGTAATGCTAATATAGAATGAAGGCTCTTACGGGCTTTTGAGGAGTGATAAGATGCTGGTACTGACAAGAAAAAAAGGTCAATCGCTTATGATTGGTCATGATATAGAACTATCCATAATTGATATCCAGGGTGATCAGGTTCGTATCGGAATCAACGCGCCAAAGAATGTAGCCGTTCACCGCAAAGAGATTTACGAGGAAATCCGAAAGGAAAACCTTTCTGCTATTGCTGGTAAAAATACTGATATTCAGGCACTGAACCAGAAGTTCAGGAAAAAGGATGAGAATAGTACTTCCTGATTTATCTTGTTTGATATAGCTTTATTATGATTTTTTTATTTACGGGGATATTTTTATGAATATAGCTGTTATTTTTGCAGGCGGCACAGGAGTCAGAATGAGCAGCCATACGAGACCTAAGCAGTTTCTGGAGCTTCATGGGAAATCCATTCTGTTACATACTATAGAACACTTTGAATACCATCCTGATATAGATTTTATTGTAGTAGCATGCCTTGAGAAATGGATAGATTTTCTTAAAAAAGAAATACGCAGGTTTTGCATTAAAAAGGTGAAATGGATTGTACCTGGCGGAGAGACGGTACAGTTGTCTATATATAACGCCCTTAAGAAAATCGAAAAAAATGTGGAGCTTACTGATGACGACATAGTTCTGCTTCATGATGGAGTCAGGCCATTGATAGACCAGCAATTGATCACGAGGAACATTGAGTCGGTAAAGAAATATGGAAGCGCGATCACAGTGGCATACCAGTATGAAACAGTAGTGACTGTGAATGGAGAAGGTTGTGTAGATGATGTCATAGACCGTAACTTCGTGAGAATAGCAAAAGCGCCGCAGAGCTTTTATATAAAGGATGTGCTGCGAGTTCATAAAATGGCGTTATCAGAGAACAAGACGAGTTTTATAGACAGCGCATCCATGATGAGCCATTACGGATACAAATTGCACCAGGTAATTGGAAACTCTGATAATCTGAAAGTAACAACGGCGATAGATTTTTATATGTTCAAAGCCATGCTTGATGCAAGGGAAGCGTCCCAGATATTTGGTTAAAAGGATATGGAACAGATTGATAAAATAAAAAAAGTATATGATCTGCATGGAGACAAAAAATCAAGGGAGATTTTCTTAAAGAAATTATTGTATAGTATTACAGGAGATTTTAGCCATATTTTTGATTTGGTCGGCTCTTTTGTTCTCACTGAAAGTGACTTTCAGTGGCATTCTTTTCTGAAAAGCGTATCGGAGGTATCCAGAGAAAAGAAGATTGTAATATACGGCGCCGGCGGCGAAGGTGAAATGTTATGTTCGATACTTGAATCGAACGGAATTTTTGTGGAAGCCTTCTGTGACAGAAATACCAAACTTAATGGTTTAAGAATAAAACCCGTGATATCACCGGATCAACTGCTTGAAAGGTACAGGTTGAAAAATGATTGCTGTATAATAATAGGAACAGAAATGTTTTTTAAGGAAATATACCATTATCTTATCGTGAATCAGGTCGATAAAAACGATATTTTCGGAGGTTCTGCCAAAATTGAACTCCAGTATTTTGATGAAGAAATCATCTGTTTTACTGACAATGAAGTTTTTGTGGACGCAGGTTCACTTGATCTGGCGACAAGCCGCATCTTTCTGAAGAAATGCAGGAATGCGAAAAAAGTATATGCTTTCGAGCCGGACCCCAGTAATTACGAAAAATGCCTGAAAGCAAAAGAAGATGGGAGATTGGACAAAGTAGAGATTTTCAATCTGGGGTTGTATGACAAAAGCTGTTTATTAAGCTTTGAGCAGTTTGAGAACGGAAGTTCCCGGATCAACAGCAAAGGGGACATAAAAATACATGTTGTTGCTTTGGATGAACTTCTTTCAAATGAGAAAATAACTTTTATCAAAATGGATATTGAAGGAGCTGAACTCAATGCGTTGAAAGGAGCAGCCAATATAGTACAAAAGTACAGGCCAAAACTTGCAATATCTATTTATCACAGTCCAGACCACCTGATTGATATACCGCTTTATATAAAAAGTCTTGTTCCTGATTACAAATTTTATATAAGACATTACAGCATATATCCTCAGGAAACCATACTATACGCAGTATAAAGTAAGGAGAATTCAAGAATGCGCAGACATCACCAGAAACAGTTGCTGGAACTTATAAATACTATTTATGAAGCAAATGCTCTTATTAAGAAGTATATTGACAACAAAAATTATGAGGGAGCTATAAAACTGCTGTTTGATTGCCAGGAAAGCGCGGTCAGCATTGGTTCCACAATAGAAAGGCTTGAAGGTGAAGGAACCAAAACGGTTGGCTATCTTGAAAAATTCTGCGACATATTGTATGAGACAGGCGTATCACTGGAAAACCATCCGGACAGCAAAAGGGCCTATGCGATAATAAACAGCCAGCTCAAAATAATAGAAAACAGCATCAGAAACGATATCAAAACCGACAGGATAGAGATAGTTTTTCTTCCTTACAAGGCATCTATGTGGGATACCATGGAAAGCGTATGGATGGCCGCAAAGGATGATCCGCAATGCGATGTCTATGTCATTACAATTCCATATTATGATGTCAAACCCGACGGATCATTAGGACGCATGCATTATGAAGGACATCAGTTCCCCGATTATGTGCCTGTTACGGACTGGACCAGCTACAGTATAAAGGACAGGCATCCTGATATAATATACATCCATAATCCATATGATGAGTATAATCGCGTTACAAGAATACACCCTGATTTTTTCAGCAGGCAATTAAGAAATCATACCGATATGCTGGTGTACATACCTTATTTTGTTGTTTCGGGCAACCTGCCGGAAAATTTCTGCGTTCTTCCGGGAACTATTTATTCCCACAGAGTAATTGCAGAGTCTGAAAAAATTAAAAACACTTATGTAAAAGAACTGCAGAAATTTGCGATAAAGACAGGCCAGTCAGGTGTAATTAAAGATATTAACGATAAATTCCTGGTTTTGGGTTCCCCGAAATATGACAAAGTGGCTAACACCAACAGAGAGGACTGCGTACTTCCTGAAGCGTGGAAGAGGTTGATATACAGGCCGGATGGGAGCAGAAAAAAAGTATTATTGTATAATACCAGTTTAAATGGCATTCTCTCAGGGAATGAGAATTATATCAGCAAACTGAAATATGTACTCAGATATTTCAGGGACAGAAATGATATTGTTTTTTTCTGGCGTCCGCACCCTCTGAGCGTATCGACATATTCCTCGATGCGTCCCCACCTGCTTAATAAATATCTTCAGATTGTTGAAGAATATAGGCGTGAAGGCTGGGGCATATATGACGATACGTCCGATCTGAACCGTGCAATAGCCATTTCGGATGCGTACTATGGAGACTGGAGCTCACTTGTCGCCCTTTACCGATCCGTATCAAAGCCTGTCATGATTCAAAACTGCAAAGTAACTGATCAAATCGATAAGGCAGCGGAAAAAGAAGCCATCGGATTTCATGATTTTTATTCAGACGGTGAAAATATATGGGTGGCTTCAAATAATTGCAACGGGTTGTTCAAGATAAATATTGAAAGCATGGAAGCTGAGTATATTGGGTCATTCCCGGGTGAATTTCTCCAAGGTATGCATTTGTACAGAAGCGTTGCAAAAGTGGGAAGCAAACTGTACTTTACTCCTTTTATGGCTAGGAGCATAGGCATTTATGATCTTGAAACGAATAGATTCAATACAGCTCCTGAGTTAAGGGACAAGTATATTCCATTCAAGTTTGAAAGATCTGTGGTTCATGATAACTGTATTTATTTTCTACCGCAAAGATATAAAGCCATTGTCAGGTATGATGCCGAAAAAAATGAAATCACTTATATAGATGATCATATGTCTGAGTTAATCGACAGATACGGTGAAAAGTATCCTATTTATTTCGGCGGAGGAGTTGCTGTTCAGAATGATAAGGCTTATATCCCCTGCAGAATGAAAAATGCTGTACTGGAGATAGATATGGCAGGACAAAAATGTAAAATCCTTGACATAGGCGAAAAAGGAGAAAAATTTATATTCATTTGCTCATGTTTTGGATATTTTTGGCTGGTCGGAAGCAAAATCGCTGTGACAAGATGGAATCCGGCGACAGGCGAGATCCGGAGATTTGCATCTTTTCCGAAAGGTTTTAAAAACGAAGGTATCCCATTCTTAAATCTGACAGATTATGGCCGCTATATCCTGGCTCTTCACCACCAGGCAAACATGTCCGTTTTGGTTGACGTTGAGACAGGAGCAATGCAAGAGTTCAGTGAGCTTGCCCAGGATAATATAACCAGGATACCTGGTTCTTGGGATGGCAACTACTATTTTATTAAGAATCTTAACCAGGATTATTATATTGCCGTATCAAAATACGACAATGCGATAGTTTTTATTGATAAGAATACAAAAAAGGTAAACAGAAGGAAGGCATACCTGCCCATAGAAAAAAGTCTGATTTTGTCACCGCAGTTTCAAAGCCAATTTGATCAGACAAAAACCGATGGTTCCTGTTTTGTTTATGAAACCAGTACTCATTCCCTTGAAAGCTTTGTCAATATTGAATTGACTTCAGAACAGGCATCGGATTCACGCAAAAATTCGGAAAATTATGGGTTGAAGATCCATAATGCAATAAAGAATCAGATTTTGTATTAAGGAGAATATGATGGGTTTTGGATTCAATCTTGAAAAAAAACTTGGTTTTGGTTTTTTACGCCTTCCACTGCTGAGTGCAGACAATGGTGACATAGATTATGCGGCTGTAAACAGGATGGTGGATATTTATATAGAGGCAGGGTACAAGTATTTTGAAACGGCCTTCAATTACCATAACGGAAACGCGGAGAAAGCCATCAGAAAATGTGTCGTCGAGCGTTATCAAAGGGACAGATTTATCCTTGCCGATAAAATGCCGGTCAACCAGATAAGCAAGAAGGAACAGTATGGATCTATTTTCGATAAACAGCTTGATAATTGTGGTGTTAGTTATTTTGATTTTTACCTGCTTCACAATATCGGCTCGGAGAATTATGAGAGGACAAAAATTTTGGGGGGATTCGAATTCCTTCAACAGCTCAAACAAGACGGGAAAATAAAATATGCGGGCTTTTCATTTCATGATACGGCGGATGTGCTTGATAAGATTCTTTGCGAGCATCCGGAAATAGATTTTGTACAGTTGCAGATAAATTATCTCGATTGGGACAGTCCGGCGATCCAGTCAGGGAAATGCTATAAAGTGGCCAGAAGACATAACAAGCCTATTATAGTGATGGAGCCGATCAAGGGCGGCATGCTTGTTGCCGGGCTGCCCGAAGAGGCAGTCAATATGCTGCGCCAGGCCAATAAGGATATGTCGCCTGCCGAATTTGCACTGAGATATTGCGCCGGCCTGGACGGGGTCATAATGGTCCTGAGCGGGATGTCAACGATCTCCCAGGTGACGGAAAACGTCCGGAAGATGAGTTGCCCTCTGCCCCTGAGCCAGACCGAATCTGAAGCGATAATCAAAGTGAAGGAAATAATACAGGGTAGCAACAGGATACAGTGTACCAACTGCAGATATTGTGTTGAAAGTTGTCCGCAAAAAATACCCATACCGGAGATTTTTGCATTATATAATGATATTTACGGTAAAAACATAAAGAGTGTCACAGGAATCGGACATTACAGGTTCCTGTATGAGAGGGCTACCTATGGAAAAGGCAAAGCGACTGCCTGCCTGAAATGCGGAATCTGCGAAAGGTATTGCCCGCAGCATCTGGAAGTCAGAAAGCTGTTAAGAAAGACATCAGACTTATTCGACAAGGGGGTTAACGGACCAATGTATTCGGATATAAAAAGCGTCCAGGCACTGATAGTTTTATTGAAGGAATACGGAGTACGGAAAATCGTATTGTCTCCCGGAATGAGAAATGTACCAATTATACATTCCGTAGAACAGGACGATTTTTTCCAGTGCTATTCCATGGTCGATGAAAGGAGCGCCGCATATTTTGCCATGGGACTTGCTCAGGAGTCGGGAGAAACAGTTGCCATATGCTGTACTTCGGGAACAGCAGCGGTCAATTACAGTCCCGCCGTATATGAAGCTTTTTTCCAAAAAGTACCCCTGGTGGTGATAACCGCTGCCAGAAATCCGCAGTATCTATACCAGCTTGAGGATCAATGCGTTCCCCAGTCCCATTTATATGACGGTGTCTGCAAAAAATCTGTGACCCTTCCCATAGTAAAGGACGATATAGATTATTGGTATTGCATCAGGATTCTGAATGAAGCTTTTATGGAATTGAACCATAACGGCAAGGGACCGATCCATATAAATGTCCCCATAGAACATGGCATCGTTTCATTCAATACGGGTGAATTGCCACCCTTAACGGCGATTAAAAGAACAATCCTGGCAAAATGTACGGCGGAAGAAAAAGAAGCCCTTAAAAAGAAGTTAAAAAGCTATAAACGAATACTTCTAATATATGGTCAGAGTCTGCCGGCAAGTGAATCAAAAAAAATTTTGGTTGAAAACTTTGTTTCAAACTATAACTGCGTTGTTGCCGTTGAGCATATCTCGAATCTGAAATGCAAGGGTACCGTCAATATATATCTGGCCTGCAATGTTTTAACAAACGATGTATTTGAAAAATTCGCCCCTGATCTTGTTATCTCCATGGAGGGACAGTTCCTGTCATCGCTGAGATATTTGCTGATCGATTGCAGGAAGAAATTTGAATACTGGTGCGTAAACGAAACAGGCACTGTTGTCGATCCGCTGAGAAAGCTGACACATGTATTTGAAGGCAATTCAGAAGAATTCTTTGAATTTTTCAAAGGCTGTGAGAATGCTAATGCTTTCGAAAATGAGTATCTGAAATTATGGAATGAAAGGCTGGAACGGCTGAAAAAAGTGAAACAGTATGGTTTTCCGTTCAGCAATAATTATGCCATTCAGAAGATAATGCAGAATGTACCCAAAGGAGTGCTGATGCATTTTGGAACGGATACCATTGTAAGGTTATCTCAATGTTTCGACCTTGACCAGAGCATTACTGTTTATGCCAACAGGGGAACCACCGGCATAGATGGCACTCTTTCGAGCTTTATTGGACAAGCTGCGGCAGGAGATAGACTTAGTTTCCTGCTGATAGGGGATCTGAGCTTTTTCTATGATATGAATGGGCTGTGGAACAGGTATGTGGGCAGGAATATCCGGATTCTCCTCAGCAATAATGAGGGCGGAGAGACCTTCTATTGGAATGGAGCGAAACATGTGGAAAACCGCCATGTGTATATAGCTGCCGAACATTTCTCAACGGCCGAAGGATGGGCAAAATCGCAGGGACTGAGATATCTTTCTGCCAGAAACAAGGAAGAGTTTGATTACCTTCTTCCGGAATTTTTGTCTGAAGAATCGGACACGCCTATCCTGTTTGAACTGTTTACAAAAAAGGATAAAGATGCGGAAATAATGGACGAATTCTTCGATAAGTGCAGATTGCATTTTTATGGCATAGAGGACAAGGTAAAGGAAGGAAAAAGGATTATTATATACGGAGCAGGCGCGCGGGGCGGTTTTATCGCCAGCATGCTTCAGAAGTATAAGTGCAGCATTATATGTTATTGCGACTCAGACAGTAACAAATGGGGCCAAAAATATCTTAATAAAGAGATCATATCACCCGAAGAACTGGTGAAACGAAAAGGGTCATATGATGCTATTGTTATAAGCAGTACAAGATACTATGAAGAAATAAAGAAAAAACTGGATTCATTAGGTTTTAGTTCTGATAGTTATTTCGGATTTATATAAAAGCCGAGGAGTGAGTTCTATGAAGCAAATTGTTATTTTTGGAGCAGGGGATTTCGGGAAGAAAGCTTGTTATTATTTTGGGTTCAACAATATATACGGTTTTGTGGATAATGACCCCAAAAAGCAGGGAACACGCTATTTAGGGAAACCGGTTTTTTCTCTGGACAGATACATGAAAGAATTTAGCCATATGGAACTGGTTGTTGCGATAAACAATTACAAAGCTGTGCTAAAGCAGTTGGCTTTTGCCGGCTTTCCGAAAGTTCTGGTTTTTATCGATGTTAATGGCGAACAGTCAGTAATAATGGTTCATAATTACAGAAGCATAGTTGAAGGCGGCCTGATAACTGACGCGGTAAAACTCGAAGACATGAAACAATGTACCGGGTGCGGCGCCTGTGTGAACTCGTGTGACAAAAACGCTATTTATTTGACCGAAGATGAGCACGGATTCATGCGGCCTGTAATAAAGCCGAAAATGAAGGATAAATGCGTACAGTGCTCAAAATGCGTGGAAAGATGTCCTGTCCTTTACCCAGAATATAAAAATACCGAAGATCCTGACTGCTATACGGTGCAGGCAAGCGATCAGGTGAGACTGTTGTCCCCGGACGGCGGTATTGACTTTGTCCTGGCAAAACACGTTATTTCAGAAAACGGTATTGTATTTGGTTCGCACTGGAACGATGACTTTTCGGTGAAAATCAGGGGAATTGACGATGAAAGCAAATTGCAGGGTTTTAACCGCCATAAGTATATTCAGAGCAGCACAGGTCTGACCTTTCGCGAAGTATTGAATTATCTGAAGGAAGGGAAGAAAGTGCTGTATTTTGGACTGCCATGCCAGATTGCGGGACTGAAGAAGTTCCTCGCTAAGGATTACCCAGGACTTATTACGGTTGATGTTATATGCAAACCCGTAGTTCCTTCAAAATTATTCAAAAAATATCTAAATGACATCTTTGGCAAACCGATATCCGCTTACGAATTTCAGAACAAAGATTTTGGGGAAAGCAGAAACAGCATTGTCAATAAAGTTGTTTTTAAAGACGGGTCAGTCAAATACACTGACCAAAACGATCCTTTTGTGAAAGCATACGAACATTGCCTGTGCGTGGGGGACGGCTGCTTCAACTGTCCATTTGACAGTTTTCCCCGGCAGGGTGATCTAAGTATAGGTAATCATTGGTCAATTGGCAGACATCTGTATGATTGTGATGATAAAAAAGGAACGAGTGTGGTATTGGTTAACAGCTCGGAAGGAGAATTTCTGCTTCAGTCTGTAAAGAATAGTTTTAAGCTTTTTGAAAGAATCCAGTCCGACTGGTTGAAAGGAATGGTGTGCTCAGCAATTAATCTTTTAAGCAGAAGATTTTTGGCTTTAGCTGAATATTCGCGGTTTGATAAAGCGGTGGAACTATGCCTGAAACGGAAATGGGATGTCTGCGTAATAAGCAATCTGAGCGAATACAATTATGGCGCAGAACTTACATATTATGCACTTTATAAAACTCTGCTCAATGCAAAACTGGAGCCTTTGATGGTGCAACAGCCTTTCAATTCTTTACATACACCAATTCGTACGCCGCAGCTATTTAAGATAAATCCATACAGAGATTTTGATCTTAGTTCTATCTTCGAAACCAAGGAAGAAATGTATAAATTAAATGAATATGCGGACATCTTCATTCTCGGTTCTGATCAGATGTGGAATCCTGTTCTTATGGCTAAATGGAGCGGGGTTTCGGACTTAAGCTTTGTCAGAAGCGAGAAAAAGAAGATTGCTTACGCGACTTCATTTGGGTTTGAGAACTGGACGGGGAACGATCTGCAAACAGCTGATATGAAAAATACTATTTCCCGGTTTGATTTTATTTCGACAAGAGAAGCAAGCGGTGCGAAGATTTGTGAGGAAGTTTTCGGAAAGAAAGCTGAAGTATGCCTTGACCCGGTATTTTTGCTGGACAGAAAGGAGTATGAAAAAATAATAAAGCATTCTGAATTAGACTGCTCTGGCGATTATTTATTTGCGTTTATCCTTTCTGGTAGTATGTCGGATGGCGGCTTAAAAGTGCTGGATACTTTGCAAAAAGTAAGGGATACGCTTGGAATAGACATAAAACTTATAATGGGAAGGACCAAAAATCCAGGAATTCGGCTTCCGGGTATAGAATGGTTGGATTACGTCTATACAGAAGACTGGTTGAAGCTGATAATGAACAGCAGGTATGTCATATCAAACTCATTTCACTGCATATGTTTTTCAATACTATTCCACAGGCAGTCCATGGCAATTGTCCACAGCTATTGGGGACCAAATCGCTTTGAATCGATAATGGGCCTTTTAAATATCAAAGACAGATTAGTTAATGATATTGGCCAAATAACTGGCAGGGAATTCCTTGACGACCATATTGACTTTTCGAAAGTGCAAAATATTCTGGATAGTCATATTGCCAGAAGCCACAAATGGCTGCTGGATTCTATAAAAAACGATTCGGGAAGGAAACTAACTGAGAACGATTTAGTCTGGAACAAACTTATGGAGATACAATATAAACTAAGCAAATTTGACTTATAACATCGGTTAAGAAAGGACCTAACATATGATAAGTGTGATAATACCTGTATATAATACGGAAAAGTATTTGGTTAAATGCCTTTCCTCTGTTATTAATCAAACATATAAAGATTTGGAGATTATTCTTATTAATGATGGTTCTTCCGATGCCTCCGATTCAATATGCGCTGAGTTTATGAAAACTGACAAAAGAATCAAATATTACAATAGGACTCATAAGGGACAGGGAGCTGCAAGGAATTTTGGAGTTCAGCATGCAAAAGGAGAGTATCTTGCTTTTCTCGACGCAGATGACTGGTGGGATGCTAAATTTGCGGAACTCATGGTGCAGGCGGCTCAAAAATGGGATGCAGATGTGGTATTATGCGATATAAATTACGTTTATTGTGAGAGAGTTGAATTGTCCGAAATACGTATGCCTGATGATAAACCTTTATGCGCAGATGACAACCCTGATCTGATTAACCGTGCAAGGACTTTTCTATGGGGAAAACTCTATAAAACTGATTTCTATAAAAGTCTGGGAATAAATCAGTTGTCGCATATATTTGAAGATATGGCAACAGTACCTTTTATAATAGCCAATACGAAAAGGATATGCAGGGTTGCAAAGCCGCTTCAGTTTTACCTGCGGAGCCGTTCTGACAGCATTACAAATCAGCCCATTGACGTTTCTCATCTGCTGGACTCTCTGGAAATATTAAAGGAGTGTTTTATGGAACATGGATTGTTCAGTCATTACTACCAGGCGCTAAAAAAAATGGCGTTCAGCCAGATACGCTATACTGTCAGAAAACTGAACATAAGCATGACTGGCTTCCCGGAACAGCTTAATGTTATGAAAAATAAGCTTTTTGCATTCATGGATACACATTATCCGGATTGGGTTAATATAGAAAACAAACGGTTTTGTGTGGTCGGAAATGAAGACCAGGCCGATATTATACGCCTGCTGCTATTTGATGACAGTAAATTAACGATTGTTCCGAACATGGGACATGGTTTCCGAAAAGAAGAATATGATTATATATTTACCGATTTGCCTACTGGCCTTTCAACCCGTGATAAATGGGATTATGTAGATAATCTGTTTTATTCGGATTATATTATTGATATTGTAAAGCCGATATAGTATTAAACAATGTTTATCGGTTGGGGGAGGGCTTAATATGAGTAACAGAAAAATAATTCCTATTGTGTTTGCTTCTAATAACAATTATGTTCCATATTTAGGAGTCGCTCTGTACTCTTTGATAAAAAACTCTTCAAAAGATTACCAGTATAATATTTACATTTTTTATACTGATATAACCGATTATAATCAAAAAAGGCTGGAAAGAATGGAGGCGGAAAACGTTAAAATAAAATGTGTTGATGTCACTGAATATGTTAAAGATAAGAAAGTGAAAATTGTGGGACATTTTACTATTGAAGCAATATACAGGCTTATTATTCCTTATGTCATCCCACAATACGACAAGGTTCTTTATTTTGATTCGGATTTAGTTATAAACAGGGATGTGGCTGAACTATACAATGAGGATATCGGGAACAATGTGATTGGCGCTGTCAGACATATCGTTGATCTTTGGTTTAAGAACTATATTGATGATAAATTAAAAATACCTTATAGCGACTGTTTTAACTCAGGTGTTCTGTTAATTAACACCAAAAGGTTTCGTGATGAAAATATAATGGAAAAGTTTATTAAGCTTATAAGCGGTGATATTGTCTACTATCATTTGGATCAGGATGCTCTGAATATTTTATGCAGAGGAAATACTTATTTTCTTGACAACCGATGGAATGTGTGCTGGCATTTTTATTTTAATGAACCAATAGATGAATATAAAGACATATTTTATGAAGCGGCAAAGGAACCATTTATTACTCATTTCACATCTTATATAAAACCATGGTTACATCCTGAAAGAGAAATGGCCGATTACTTTTGGAAATATGCCAGGCAAACATCATTTTATGAAGAAATATTATACAGGAATATCAGCACTACTGAAAAACAAGCTGACTATTTCAAGTCTTTCCTTTTTCCATTTGATAAAGTTGCTAGAGGGAGCAATATAGTGTTATATGCTGCAGGTGGAGTAGGGAAAGCGTACTATCATCAAATTAAGATAACCGGATATTGCAATGTGCTTTTATGGGTTGACAGAGACTATAAAATGATGCAGAAAGAAGGCTTCCCGGTATATTCTCCGGAAAAGATCAGGGAGGTACCATATGATTATATTCTCATAGCCATTAACAGTGAAATGACAGCCGAATCTATTAAAAAATACCTGATCAAAATTGGGGTACCCGAGTACAGGATTATCTGGGCAGATCCCATTAAGTATACTGAAAGATGTGGTAAATCGTGAATGCTCCAAAGGTATCTGTTATAGTACCGGTATACAATCCCGGCAAGTATTTATGCCAATGCCTTGATACAATTATTTCACAAACTTTAAAAGAGATAGAAATTATTTGTGTTGACGACGGTTCAACAGACGGATCGGCAGAGGTGCTTGCTCAGTACCAGCAGAAAGACAATCGTATACGAATAGTGACACAGGAGAATAAAGGCGGTGGCCCTGCAAGGAATACTGGACTTGAAATTGCAAGAGGGGAATATCTTTCTTTTTTGGACTCAGATGATTATTTCGATAAAGATATGCTTAGATTAGCTTCAAAAAAGGCAGATGAGACTGATGCCGATGTAGTGATTTTTAATATTTACACTGATGATTTTGCAACCGGAATAATAAAAATGCCCACATGGGCTTTGGAACAGGAGTATATTCCTCACATTGAAGTTTTTTCAAAAGATGATATACCTGAAACAATATTGCAATTGTCAGCAGGCAGCGTCTGGAATAAACTTTACAGGAGGGAAATGATCATTAAGGAAAATATCCGTTTCCAGAATATCGCAGCTGCCGACGACATCTACTTTTCATTTATGGCCTTAGTGCTTGCAAAAAGAGTAACTGTATTAAATAAAAGATTGATGTATTACCGGGCAAGCAATCCGACAGGTCAGATTCACAGCAGAACAAAAGTGCCATTGAATCAATATATTGCTCTGAAGACCGTAAAAGAAGCCCTGTGTGACAGGAACCTTTATTATATGCTTGAAAAGACTTTTCTTAACAGAGCTGCCGATATGATTATTAATTCGTTGTACGCAATGAAAACATGTCGGGCATTTGAGTTGCTTTACAATTGCATTCGCACTGAAATATTCAGCAATTTTAAATTTGACCAGAAAGAGAAAGAATTTTTCTACAATGAAGGATGTTATGAATCAATACATAAAATTAAGCAGTATACTGCAGCGGAGTATTTGTTCGAGCGCATTGAGAACTTGCGCCATGCTTTTAATTGCTGGAAAGGTTTTATATTTCCATACAGCAGAGTCCAAAAGAACGAAAGAATCATTTTATACGGAGCCGGAGAAGTAGGACAGACTTTTTACAATCAGATAAAAAACTCCAGATGCTGCAGGCTTGTATTGTGGGTAGACAAAAATTATAAAAATTTGGGACCTCCGGTAAAGAGTCCGGATACTATAATGAAGACTAATTTTGACAAGGTTATAATAGCAGTGCTTGACAAGGGCGTGGCTGACAGTATCAGAGACTACCTTAAAAGCATGAATGTAGATGATGACAGGATTATCTGGGTGGATTCAAGACTTGTTTAGTATTTATCGGATGATCATTTTAGACGCAAGCCGGATATAACACTTGCGAGTAAAGACTTGGATGGGAGCCGAAGGTTTGTCTGGACGAGGGTTTGGTTAAGACTGTTGATTATTTTAGAAAGTTGAATCTGTTATTGAGGAGTCAAGAAAAAGTTGGACGAAAATCTTTCAAAGATTGATTATTTTAGTGTGTTTGAAAATTACCAATTTGACAGATTAAAGGACGCTTCTGTTCTGATAACCGGGGCATCCGGCTTTATAGGGTCGGTTATTCTGAAAATACTCGGTGAAATTTCCCTGAGTAAGCAATTAAATATAAAATTGATTGCTCTTTCACGTCGTCCGATAAAAAAAGGAAATGTTGCATATACGCCCTGCGTTAAAAGTTATTGCAAAGATGTAAGAAAACCGGTAATAATTCCCTGGGATGTGGACTATATCATCCATTGCGCATCGGTGACCGATTCCATAACAATGAAAAATAATCCGGTAGATACCTTTTTGACATGTGTTGAGGGAACAAAAAACATACTGGATCTGGCAAGGACAAAAAAGGTCAGAAGTATGGTCTTTATATCTTCCATGGAAGTCTACGGGGCAGATGCCCAAAATCCGTCAACATGGAACAATTCAGGTTCAAATGGCTCTGAAGATCATTATGTGACGGAAGATATGTTAGGGTACATTAATCTGAAAAATCCCCGCGCATCATATCCCGAAGGGAAAAGAGCGGCGGAGTTTTTATGCAACGCTTATTATTCTGAGTTTGGAGTTCCGGTTAAAATAACGCGTTTGGCTCAGACTTTCGGTCCCGGAGTATCCCCATCCGATGAACGGGTGTTTGCACAGTTTGCCAGAAGTGTTGTTAATAATGAGGACATTGTACTTCACACCGATGGAAGTTCTGATGGGAATTACTGCCACATATATGATACTGTCGCAGGAATACTTGCCATATTGCTTAAAGGTGCCGACGGCGAAACTTACAATGTGGCAAACGAGGAACTGCATATGACCGTAAGGCAGATGGCTGAATTTGTAGCCGGCGACATCGCCAAAGGCAGGATAAGGGTCGTATATGACATACCCGACGATAAAGATAAATTTGGATATCCCCCGCCGGTAAAACTTTCCATGAGTTCCGAAAAATTAAGACACCTTGGCTGGAAGCCCAGGTATAATATGAATGATATGTATAGTCAGATGATTGACTACTGGAAGGGATTATAAATATACGTTTTACTTTTCTTCAGTATTGGTACCCTGTTAAGAGAATTTTCTTTCATGCTGCACATAATAATAATTCGCAAGTACTTTATTGCCCAGGTCTGCCATTACCGCATTCAGGAACACCAGATCGTCTTTATTATCCATGTTATAGATATTTTTAAAGAATAATACTATTTCCTCAGGTTCCTGATTTTTAATCAGTTCATAAAGTCCACGAAGGGAGCCAGTGTTATATTTATTGATTTTAAGCGAATCAAAATAGTACTGCAGAGCCATCACCTTATCACCGATCTTTAAAGACATGTAGGCTAAATTATTATAAACACCGTCAAGATAAGCCGGGAAATTATTATTCAGCATGGAAGAATAATTTTTATCACACTCGATCGCTTTAAGATAACTCTCAATTGCCAAAGGATAATTTTTATATTCTTTATATGCATTACCTATTGCATACCATATTTCCGGATGGTATGGAAAGCGTTCTGCCGCTTCTTCAATATACTTATTAATATCCTCAAAACTATATTTTTCCTTAAGATGGAGCATGCTGTTAATTATAATGGTATAAGGCTTATATGCAAATATGGTGTCATTAAAAGTCGGCTCTTCAAGCGCCATCATCGCATACCTTATTGCCTCATCGTAATTATTGAGGTTGCTGTGCATGGCAGATATATGATAGTAGGTTTGATTGGTGATTATATTATTTTTTACTTCGTCTTCAAGTATTTTCAGATTGCGTTTGGTTTTTTCGGGTAATAAGTTAGACGAATAACCGGTATGATAGATAATCAATGGAAGGTCTTTCATATGGATGATCTTTACATTTTTATCCTGCTTGACTAACTGCTCGTGTACAGCACCTTTGTAACGAATATCTCGATTTCCTCTGAAAATACGAACTGTAGGATTTTCAGATAATTTTTTACCATTATATCCGTCGGTATTAATCATCCGGCAAAGGAGAGCATCATATTCCTGTTCGTCAAGAATCTTTTTTAAAGTGTCAACCAGGATTTTCCGGGTTTTTGCATCAAAGTATTCATCAGCATCCAGAAAAATTATCCAATCCCCCGATGCTTTATCCAGGGCATAATTCTTGGCGCTGCTGAAATTGTTATCCCATTCATAGAAGTATACCTTCGCTCCAAAACTTTTTGCTATTTCAACGGTATTATCGGTAGAACCGGTATCAACAACAATAATCTCATCTGAGATGCTTTTAACACTTTCAAGACAGCGGCCGATATTTGCAGCTTCATTTTTTGCAATAAGACAGGACGATATTTTCATTATGTACTCCCTTTTAATGTTGTTATTTCTCACAAAGTAATTTTTCAATTTAATTCTATCATATCAAATGTTATAATCATATCAGAACATTTGTTCCTTAATTTTTGAATGTCAAAGTTGGGAATAAGGTGATAAAAAATTTCAATTATTCACCACAAGAAGAAGAAATATTGATCAGTATGAAGCGGCGGGGACATACAGATGCAGAAATAGCCAGTATATGCAACCGCTCATATTGGAGCGTAGTTGATAAAATAAGGAGGCTAAGAATAGCGGGGATAATTTAAGGAACAGCAACTGCTGTTCCTTAAGTGTAATAAACTTTTAAATTATTGGAGTAACTGTAAAACTCCCTGAGGTTGCTGATTTGCTTGCGGTTTACCAACTATCTTTCGATAATTGCCAGACTATATCTTCATCCAAATCCTTAGACCTGGAGCCGGGTACTTCGAGCCAACCTCTTAGCTCTACGAACCTCATCAGCATAGCATGCGCCTTAGCTGGTACGTTCTAGTCGTTGAACCTTCTCCAACCTTTCGGTACAGGAGCTAGGCTGCTGATCATCCAATCCGCTTTACTTTTCAAACTATCGCATTTATTCTTTCGAATTGTGCTGTAGTGAAAGCGGCTTAAGGAAGTTCCAGCAATTCACCCGGTAATACTCTTAAAGATTACTCTTTAAGACGCCCTCAAACAACCTTATTACTGAAGAAGTTGTAAAACTCCTTGCGGTTGGCTGTTTGCTTGAGCCAACATAGCTGTTGCTGCCTGCTGCAGGATGCTGTTCTTGGTGAACTCCATCATTTCCTTTGCCATGTCAACGTCACGGATACGTGATTCAGATGCTGTCAGGTTCTCTGCGGTTGTACCCAGGTTGTTGATGGTGTGCTCAAGTCTGTTCTGCATAGCACCAAGCATCGCGCGTTGAGAGGATACCGTGGTAATGGCTTTGTCAATGGTATCGATTGCACTTTCAGCATTTGCCTGTGTTTCAAGATTGATGAGATCTACTTCCAGACCCTCAGCCGACATATCTCCAAGGGTTAACCCGACTGTCTGGCCCTTATTTGCGCCAATCTGGAATTTTGCTCCCTGGGTATCCAGTGTTTTTATTTCCTTGCCATTGAAATTAGTTTCGGATACTTGATAGTTTTCATCTGTCTTGATAGAAATACCCAACGCACTGAAGTTGAGGGTACCGCCTGCCTGGAAACCGGCTTTGGAAATGGTCTGAGCATTGCCATCTTCATCAGTAAGGGTAATAGTATCGGCATCTTCAGTTATTGTGTATGTAGTATTTGCCTTAGCACCGCTTACATTGATGTCAGACATACTTGCCAAACCGGATACAGAAGTATCCAGTGTAGTAGCTGAAGAAGTGTCAAGTTGGATACCAAAGCTGCCGTCAAGAAGTTTCATGGTGTTGAATTCTGTATTCCCAGCAATCCTGGTGATTTCTTCTTTCAGCTGCTCGATTTCCTTCTGGAGTTCGGCCCGATCATCGTTGGTATTGGTATCGGATGCTGCCTGAACAGCAAGTTCTCTCATTCTCTGCAGGATGCTGTGGGTCTCGTTGAGGGCGCCTTCAGCTGTCTGTATAAGTGAGATAGCGTCCTGCGCGTTGCGTTCTGCCTGGTTCAGACCACGAATCTGGCCTCTCATTTTTTCAGAAATGGCAAGACCTGCTGCGTCATCACCTGCGCGGTTGATTCTGAAACCTGAAGACAGTTTTTCAAGAGACTTGCTCCCTGCGGTATTGTTGATTGATAATTGACGATAAGTGTTTAAGGCTGCAATGTTGTGATTAATTCTCATAATTAAATCCTCCTTGATTTTTTATTGGGAGAATCCTTTCTCCCGTTTTTGATCCCTGTCAACCGGGATCATTGTTATGAGTTTCTGATTCCTTTGGCGCCATAGGATTTTGACTACTCACGTTATTTATATCGGTAATTTACCACCGAACTTTATAGTTAAACAAAAAAGAATTAAAAAATCATATTAAAATTATTTTTCGACAAATTTAATATGACAATTTTTGCAGTAATGCAGTCAAAATTCGCACATAATCAGAGGAATTATCCATATTAATGTGTTTTATATAATTAATAAGTGGTAAAAATTTTTATTAAATAAATACCTTTTTTTGTCGATATATTGCATAGATAAAGATTCATGGAGGGATCTGTTATGAGAATCGATAGCATGGATGCGGCTTTTAAATCTTCGGTAAGTTTTACACCTATTCAGAGCAAAAAAGAGATAGCTGCTAATCAGGAAAAACCTGTTTCGGAAAGTTCCGTACATTTTGATTACGAAATAGGCAATTCCACAGAAGAAAAAGTAAGTGATGCCTTTATTGAGAGAGCCATAAATAAGGCCAATCATACGTTTGAAATACAGAACAGATCACTGAGGTTCAAAATCCACGAAAGATTAAATGAGGTGATTGTGAAAGTCGTAGACTCCGAGACGGAGGAAGTCATAAGAGAGATTCCTCCGGAAAAGCTGCTGGACATGTTTGCAAATATGCTTGAACTGGCAGGTTTGCTCGTTGATGAGAGGAGATAGTTGATATGAACGGAATATCGGGTTTTACATCGCAAATGCGAATGACAGGGTTATCCGGATTCGACACCGAAACAATGGTAGCTGAGTTGATGAGGGCCGAGAGGATACCTTTAGATTCACTTAAGCAGAAAAGAACATTGCTTGAATGGAAGCAGGAAGCATACAGGGAAATAAGCACTGCGCTCATAGGGTTTAAAAGCAAGTTCTTTGATATTATCAACCGTGCAACATATATGTTGGCCCAAAACTCCGTCAAAGCTATGGCTGTCACCAGCAGCAACAGTTCATATATTACTGCCACTGCGACAGGCGAAGCCGATATAAGAGAACACAACATAAAGATACTTCAGCTGGCTTCGGCCGGTTCATTGCGCAATTCTTCAGGTATAAGCAAAGGGATTACAGGAAGCATTGTCGCGGACGAGGGTGTAAGTCTTTCAGATAAACTTGCAGCCCTTGAAGGAAAAAAGATATTTATTGAATTGGACGGAGTAAGCAAAGAAATAACCCTGGGTGGCACGACCGCAGAAGAATTCAAACAACAACTAAAAGACGCTTTAGATGTTGCTTTTGGCAAAGTAACCAAAGATGGTGAGAGTATCTCGAAATTTGACGTTTCGATCCTTAACGAAACTGAAAATGGTTTTGATTTTACTATCAATACAAATGCCGGCAGCGGAGCTACCAGGATAAGGGTTTACGGCCCTCCGGGACCGACAGAGGAATTGGCAGGCTTGAACGATTTAGGCCTCATCGAAGGTGAATCCAACAGGCTTTCCTTAAATACTCCGCTTTTAAACTTGAAAGAGGCATTCAACGTGCCATTGGAATTTGACGCGGAAGGTAATGCGGAATTCACTATCAATGGTGAGACTATCCGCATTAAATCCACCGATACATTAAAGCAGGTATTTGACAAGATCAACAACAACGAAAAGACAAAAGCGAAGATCAGCTATGATGAAATTACTGACAGGATTACTCTTACCTCAACTGTTACCGGAGCCGGCAACACCATAACGGTTGAAGATGTAACAGGAAATTTCCTGACAGCATTGAATCTGGATGAGAGTATAAACGGTCATGACGCGATAGTTACAATTGACGGGGAGACAATTGTCAGAAGCACGAACAATTTTAACATAAACGGAGTTACATATAATCTTCATAAAGCTCATGAAGCAGAAAGCAAGGGAGATACCATCACAGTATCACGGGATACCGAGTCGGTAATCAATAATATCAAGAGCTTTATAGAGGAATATAATAAGCTTATTGACAGCATCAACGGCAAGATAAGCGAAAAGTATGACAGAAACTACCTGCCTTTGACCGATGCCCAGAAGGATGCGATGAAAGAAAAGGACATCGAAAAATGGGAAGATAAGGCAAAAACCGGGCTGCTTCGTAACGACAGTATTCTGCAGGATCTTGTTTTGTCCATGCGCACAGCTTTGTATGAAAAGGTGGAAGGTGTCGGTATTACTTTAAAGGATATCGGCATAGAGAGTAAATCTTATTCGGATAAAGGAAAACTCTATCTGGATGAGGATAAGCTGAAAAATGCGCTTCTTACTAAGCCGGATGAGGTGGCAAAGCTTTTGAACGGTGTATCGGCCGAAAACCCCAGCTATAGCAGAACAGCAACGTCTGAACAACGAGCTGACAGATACAAAAAATCAGGCGTTCTCCAGCGTTTGTCCGATATAATAGAGGACCATGTTTCAACATTCAGAGACAAAGACGGAAATAAAGGGATACTGCTGGAAAAAGCCGGAATAGAAGGGGATCTATCCAATACAAAGAACCTGTTAAGCGAACAGCTTGGTGATTACGATAAAAGAATCAGCGACATGATATATAAACTGACCAGAAAGGAAGAAAGTTACTATAAAAAATTCTCGGAACTGGAGACGATACTGGCCAGGATGAATCAACAAAGCATGTGGCTGACCAGCATGTTTAATAATGGTTCTTAATGATCATGCAGGATAAAAAACAGGGGATGAAGAATTAAGGAAAGCAGGGGCTATGATATGATTGCTTATAACGCGTATAACCAGTACAAAGAAAACTCAATTTTTACAGCCAGTCCAGAGGAACTTACTCTTATGCTTTACAACGGTCTTGTAAAGTTTATTATGCGGGGCATAGACAGCATAGAAAAGAAACAAATAGAAGAGGCCAACAGAAATATTATCAAGGCGCAGAATATTGTTTCCGAGTTCATGAATACTCTGGATATGAGTTACGAGATATCTTCCGGACTTTACGCTATATATGATTATATGCTCAGAAGACTTATAGATGCGAATATTTCAAAGAACAAGGAAATACTTGAAGAGGTCTTAAGTTTTGCGAAAGTCCTAAGAGATACCTGGGAGCAGGCCATGAAAATATCCAAAAAAACCGGTAAAAAATCATAAGATTTTACCTGACTGAAATGGAGAATTAAATGAGAGCAGAAGAGTATATTCAGAGATTAACTGATATTTCGTCCCAAAAGTTAGTTTTGCTGGACGAAATACTTTTGTTTACAAAAAGTCAAAATGAGGTAATAAAAGAAAAGAAATTTGATGAAATAGATCAGCTTCTTGGAGAACGTCAAAAAAGAATAGACGCTGTAGATAAACTGGATGAGCAGTTTGTGGTCTATTCGACTAGGCTGAAGGAATTGCTTTCATTAAAATCATTTGAAGAGCTTCCACGATATAATCTGCCGGGTACAGTTGAATTAAAGAGTGTTGTAGACAGAATTTCACAATGTCTGATAAAAATAAAGGAAATCGATGGCGAAAATACTGCTCTGGTTGAAGCCGAACTTAAGACTGTCAAGGGACAGATAAAAACCGCTAATGAGTATAAGCGTATAACCGGAGCTTATTACCCGAATCAAAACAGTGGCCGGTCAGTTTTTTTTGATAAAAAGAAGTAACATTTAAGAATAAAAGCCATTACTGTTTTTTCGGGAGCGACCCATAATGATTAAGGAGGGACAGAATGGCAAATTACGAATGTGCCAGATGTCACAGACTTTTTGAAAAGGTAGCATTTGAAGAAGTCTGTCCGGTTTGTTTTGTTATAGAAGAGGAAGAATTCAGAAAAATTAAGGAGTATCTTACACTACACCCCGGAGCCAGCTCAAATGAAGTAATGCGGCACATAGGAGTTTCATTGAAAACAATCAAGCGTTATCTCAGAGAAGAGCGATTAGAAATAGTAGGAGACAATAAAGGGTTTATTCGTTGTGAATTATGCGGCAAACCGATTAACAGCGGTTATTTTTGTGAAGGGTGCTATAAAGAAGGTACTGCCAGAAAACTTAAAGAGCGGTCACAAGGGGTAAAATCCGGTTCCGCTTCATGGAAAGACGAACCCGCCCCATTAAAAAGCAGTATACAATATCGCAATTATGATATAAAAAACAAAAGAATATGAGCACAATAATAATACAGATTCAAGAGAGGTCCTGGCAGTGACCTCTTTTTTTTGAAACAGAAATGGTATATGGTATTATAATAAACAGATAAAACTGAGGTAATTTTTAAATGGAAACGATTATTATAAACGGAACAGATGACAAAGCGTTCAAAGACGCAGCAAAAGCCCTGAGAGAAGGAAAACTAGTGGCTTTTCCCACAGAAACGGTTTACGGTCTTGGTGCCGATGCATTAAATCCGGATGCGGTAAAAAGAATATATGAGGCTAAAGGCAGACCCTCAGACAACCCTCTGATTGTACACATTGCCGAGATCTCGAGCCTCGATGAACTGGTTGCAGAGATACCCGAATCTGCGACTGTGCTAATTGACGCTTTCTGGCCGGGTCCGTTAACCATGGTTTTTAAAAAGTCAAATCTGGTTCCCGACATCATTACAGCCGGTTTGGACACAGTAGCTGTTCGAATGCCTGATAATCTCATCGCACAAAAACTTATAAAAGAAGCGGGTGTACCGGTGGCAGCGCCAAGCGCCAATATTTCCGGCCGGCCTAGTCCTACAACATGCAAACATGTGATAGATGATTTGAAGGGGCGTATAGAATACATTATTGACGGAGGTCCTTGTCAGGTGGGAGTTGAATCTACTGTTCTGGATGTAACTTCCGATGTTCCGGTTATTTTAAGACCAGGCGGGGTTACTTTGGAAATGCTGGAAAAGGTACTGGGTAATGTCTGCGCCGACTCGGTTCTGGAAATAAAGGGAGATTTAAAACCGCGTTCGCCGGGCATGAAGTACCGGCATTATTCTCCAAAGGCTGAAATGTTCCTGGTAAGCGGCAAACCAGATTCAACGGTGAAAAAGATCAATGAGCTTATTAAGGAGAGCAGCAGGCAAGGGCTTAGGGTAGGGATTTTAACCAGCAAGGAAAACGCGGATAAATATAATGCTGATGTAATTGTAGACTTAGGTCCTGCAAATGATATCGGACAAATAGCGGCAGAGTTATACGACTCTCTCAGAACATTTGATGATAAAAAAGTAGACATAATTTATTCAGAAACCTTTGAGGAAAAAGGTGTAGGAAGAGCTGTCATGAACAGGCTTAAAAAGGCTTCCGCCGGAAAAATTATTAACGCTGATGAGGAGAATTGATATGGTAAAAAGGATCATTTTTGTATGTACAGGCAATACCTGCAGAAGTCCCATGGCAGAGGCCATATTTAAGGACATAATTGCAGAAAAGGGCCTAGAGGAAGAATTTGAAGTATATTCGGCCGGAGTATATGCTTTCGATAACGATCCGGCAAGCTACCAGGCAATCGAGGTAATGAAAAAGGAGTTCAATATTGATTTAAAATATCACAGGGCGAAAGTTTTAGACTATTCTGATATTGAAAAGGCAGACATTATCCTTACCATGACAAGGAAGCACAGGGATATGATCATTGATGTCTTCCCCGAAGCTGCGGAAAAGGTACATGTACTGAAGGAATTTGCGGGGGTAAAGGGGAACTCTGACATTATTGATCCTTTCGGACAGGATTATGATGTGTATAAAAATTGTGCATACGAAATTGAAAATCTTCTCTTAAAGGTTCTGGAAAAGCTATAAGAGTTTTTGGCCGACAAATCAAACAGTATGCACCTGAATGAATTTCAAAATATACATTTAAAATTTTGACAATGAAGCTGTGTTACTATAAAATCTATTTAGAAAAAAGGAGGCTTAAGCAATGAAGATTGCATTGGGGAGCGACCATGGCGGTTTTACCCTTAAAGAGCAAATAAAATCTTACCTTATTGGGAAAGGTTATGAAGTGAAAGACTTTGGAACATACAGTCCCGAGTCGGTGGATTATCCCACATTTGGGCTGAAAGCCGCTTTGGCTGTAAGTAAAGGTGAATGTGACAAGGGTATAGTAATATGTTCCACAGGAATAGGTATTTCCATAGCCGCCAATAAAGTAAAAGGTATAAGAGCGGCATTGTGCAGCGATACCTTTTCTGCCCGTTTGACAAGAGAACATAATGATACGAATGTTTTGGCCCTTGGGGCTTTTATTGTTGGGGAAAAGTTAGCATATGCCATTGTCGATACATGGCTTGGTACTGAGTTTTCCGGTGAAGAAAGACACCAGAGACGCATAGATGAAATTACCAAGATAGAAAACCAGTATCTAAAATAACACCACATGTTTCGAAATCAAGGACTTCCGGAGGATATTGAGTCATCAAATGAGGCGGGAAGATGCGATTTCACTTATATATACGAAAAAGGCCGCTTAAAAAATGTAAGATGCGAGAATCTTAAGCTCGTTATAATAATTTTTGACTGGGAGGATTTATATGCAAAATAATATTTTTGTTTTCGACCATCCGCTAATTCAACACAAAATATCTTTGCTCCGTGATAAGAATACCAGTTCCAAAGAGTTCCGCGAACTGACATCGGAAATATCAATGCTGATGGGATATGAAGTTACCAGGGATATTCCCCTTAAGGAAGTAGAAATCGAAACACCCATAGGAATTGCAAAAACAAAGATAATATCAGGTAAAAAATTAGCTTTTGTTCCTATTTTAAGGGCAGGGCTGGGTATGGTGGACGGAATGCTTAAGCTGGTACCCATGGCCAGAGTCGGGCATATAGGCCTTTACCGGGATCATGATACCCTGGAGCCTGTTGAATATTACTGTAAACTTCCTCAGGACATCAGCGAACGCGAAGTTATAATACTTGATCCGATGCTTGCTACCGCCGGATCGGCTTGTGATGCTGTTAAGTTTATTAAAGCAAGGGGAGCGAAAAACATAAAATTTGTTTGCCTTATTGCCTCCCAACAAGGTGTTGAGAGACTGAGCAAAGAGCATCCCGACGTAGGCATTTACTGTGCCGCGGTAGATGAAAAGTTGAATGACATAGGATATATAGTTCCGGGTCTTGGCGATGCAGGCGACAGATTATTTGGAACAAAATAAGCCAGGAAGACTGAGTTTTTAGTAAGAGGGGGCTTTTTTATGCGTCCTTCATGGGACGAGTATTTCATGAATATCGTTGATCTGGTAAAAACACGTTCAACATGCTTAAGAAGGCAAGTCGGGGCTCTTATTGTAAAGGACAAAAGGATCCTGGCATCAGGTTACAACGGCGCCCCGGTCGGATGCAAACACTGTGATGAGGTTGGCTGTATTCGCAATGAGTTAAACATACCTTCAGGTCAGCGCCATGAGATTTGCAGAGCTACTCATGCTGAACAAAATGCCATTGCTCAGGCAGCATATTCTGGTACCAGCATAAAGGATGCTACCATGTATGTAACGACTCAGCCATGCGTCCTGTGCGCCAAGCTCTGCATTAATGCAGGAATTACCAAGATTATTTTCAGAGGGGATTATCCGGATGAGCTTTCAATGGAGTTATTAAAGGAAGCCGGAGTACGGGTTATAAAATATGAAGATCCCGAATATTGATCCTCTCTTTAAATAGTAGCAGAGGTGTAAGCATGATAACGATAGAATTTCATCATCTGGTTGCCTTTGCCGTGGCACTGATCGTAGCTTTTTTTGCTACACCCATTGTGAGAAAAATAGCTGTAAAATCAGGGGCTGTAAACATCCCGAATGACAGCCGCCGTATCCATAAAAAACCCATGGCGTTAATGGGCGGCCTGGCGATTATTGCAGGCTTTGTTCTGGCGGCGACATACAGTTTTGCCACCAAGGATTTAAAATCATTTGCCGAATATCTTACAAAGCCTGAAACCTTGGGGATAATAGCAGGTGTACTGATTATCATTATCCTTGGGATTATAGATGATATAAAAGCCCTCAGAGCAAGAATCAAGTTTCCGGTCCAGTTGATTGCCGCCATAATAGTCGTTTCCACCGGAACCAGGATCACGACCATATCAAAGCCTTTTCAGACAACCGTTGCCATTCATCCCAGCATGATGTATATGCTGGGCGATATTTTGGCATATGTGATCTCTATATTATGGATAGTAGGAATGACAAATGCCATAAACCTGATTGACGGCCTTGATGGTCTGGCTGCCGGAGTATCCGGCATTGCAGCCATAACTTTGTATATTGTATCGGTCATCCGAAAACAGGATGATATTGCTATTATAGCTGTTTCTTTGGTTGGTGCCATCGCAGGTTTTCTGCCGTATAATTTCAATCCGGCAAAGATTTTCATGGGCGATACGGGAGCCACCTTTTTGGGATTCATACTTGCCATAATATCCATAGAGGGAACCATGAAATCGGTTACCGCACTGGCTGTGGCGATTCCTATCCTGGTGCTTGGGCTTCCGATTTTTGATACCATGTTCGCAATAGTCAGAAGGCTATTAAACGGAAAACCAATAGCAGAGGCAGATAGAGGGCATCTGCATCATCGATTGCTGGATATGGGATTAAGCCATCGGATGGCAGTTATCAGTTTGTATATTGTAAGCGGAGCGCTGGGGCTTGTTTCGATAGCTTTGGTCGACAAGGGGCTTTTACCTTCCATTATCCTTCTGATAATGATTGTTATATTTGGAATAGGGGGCGCAAGAAATCTTAAAGATATTGCTGTGACGCCTGAAGACAACAGCATGGAGTCGAAAAAGACAGCCTGTACCGAACATATGGACGCTCATCTGGAAGCCGCGTCAGGCATAAAACAGGAAGGGAGCCTTGAAGAGAAAGAAATATCCGGCACAGAAGAGAATAAAGGTGAATAGTGTGTATAGAAAGGAGAAACTCAACATGAGTAAGCCAAAAATCATGACTGTGTTCGGAACCCGGCCTGAAGCGATCAAAATGGCTCCATTGGTTATAGAACTGGAAAAAAGCAAGATTCTGGATTCAAAAGTATGTGTTACCGCTCAGCATCGGCAGATGCTGGATCAGGTTCTGGATATTTTTAAGATAAAACCTGATTATGATTTGAATATAATGCAGGACAGACAGAGTTTGACCGATATAACCACCCGCGCCGTTGAAGGACTTTACCGTGTATTTCAGGAGGTAAAACCTGATATGGTGCTGGTTCATGGTGATACTACCACGACTTTTGCCGCCTCACTTGCAGCTTTTTATTCAAAAATCAAAGTAGGCCATGTTGAGGCGGGATTGAGAACTTATGACAAGTACTCTCCCTATCCTGAGGAAATGAACAGGAAACTTACGGGGGCAATAGCAGATCTTCATTTTGCGCCTACGGCAGCCAACAAGGAGAACCTGCTTAAGGAAAATGTTGACGGGGAAAACATATTTGTTACCGGAAACACTGTAATAGACGCATTATCATCAACCGTATCGCCTGACTATAAATTTGCTGATCCGTTTTTAAAATCGTATGATTTCAGTGAGAAAAGGGTCATCCTGGTCACCGCCCACAGGAGGGAGAATATAGGGAAGCCCTTGAATGATATATGTACAGCACTTCGCAGACTTTGTGACGACATACCTGATATTTCCATCATATATCCGGTACATTTGAATCCTGTTGTCAGGGAAACAGCCGGAAGGATCCTGGGAGGCCATGAACGTATCCATTTGATAGATCCTTTGAATGTTCAGGATATGCACAATTTAATGAATAAATCAACGCTGATTATGACAGATTCGGGAGGATTACAGGAAGAAGCTCCTTCACTGGGCAAGCCTGTTCTGGTGTTAAGAAAGGAAACTGAGAGGCCTGAGGCTATAAAAGCTGGAACTGTCAAACTGGCGGGAACCGATGCTGAAACAGTATATAATGAAGCCCGTCTTCTTTTGGAAGATAACGAAGAATACCAGAGAATGGCGAAAGCAGTTAATCCCTATGGAGACGGAAAAGCCTCAAAAAGGATTACCGAAGCGCTTGCTTATTATTTCAGATTAACCGACAAAAAACCGGAGGATTTCAGCCCATTGACCTGAGGAGAGGAATATGGCAGGTTTTCTTACTCACATAATCCTTGCAGAAGAAGTACTTAAGAGAATAGAGAGCCGCAGGATTTTTGAGGGCGTTTTGAAAAGGCGCTCTCTTTATCATTTGGGTGCGCAGGGGCCGGACCCTCTGTTTTTCTATAAATGCTTCCCGTTCTCGGGGAAGGGTCTTCTTAAGGATTTGGGCCATACCATGCACAGGCAAAAAACGGGAGCATTTTTGCAAAAAGGTTTTGAAAGGCTTCAAAATGTTTCGTACGACAAAAACTGGATAAATATTGCAGTATATATGTGCGGTTTTATTTGCCATTTTACGTTGGACAGAATGCTGCACCCATATGTATGGTGGGCTGAAAGCCAGTGGATATGGGGAATGGACGGAACGCCCAGGATGGCGACACATCAGCAGATAGAAATTGCCCTGGATGTTATAATGTGGAGAGATATAAAGGGAAAACCCGCATATAAGGAGAGAACCAGAAAATTGGCTGATATAGGGAAAAAGTGGCCAGGAGGTGTGGCTGATTTTTTACAGGAAGCTTTTTCTGAGATCTACGAAACAGATGTTGAGCAAAAAGACATAAACAGGGTATTGAGAGACTTTTATCGCGGCCATGATCTGCTTTATGATCCCAATGGATGGAAAAAGGCGATAATTAACTGGTTGGACAATTTTACCGGAGGGGGAATAAAACCCCCGATGATTCCATACCCTGTAACCTGTGATGATACCATTGACTGGGCAAACAGAAAAAAAAGAACATGGGTGAATCCTTTTATAGAAGGGGAGACCCGCAGGTCATCAGTTGATGATATAATCATGAATGCTGCCGATACTGCTGCCAAACATATAAACACCCTGTTTACCAGAATATTTAAAGGCGAGCCCATTGATGACTTGTTCCCGGATTTAAGCTATGATACAGGTGTTGATTGTGTATATGATTGAAAAGGAGAAGTTTCTATGAATGACTATATAGCAAAAGCAATGGCAAAGAACGGACAAATATCCATATATGCCGGTGTAACGACAAATACGGTCGAAACGGCACGGATCCTGCATAACATGCTCCCCACGCCCACAGTAGCTCTTGGACGGGTCCTGACAGGCGCCGCTCTTATGAGTCAAACACTAAAGGCAATTAATCAGACTATAACCATTCAGATCAAGGGAGACGGACCGATTGGAGGAATAGTGGTGGTCACCGATTATCAGGCAGGAGTAAGAGGATATGTGCATAATCCTTATTTCGATCTGTCGCTGAACGATGCCGGCAAATTTGATATAAAAGGAGCCGTTGGATCAGGCCGTTTGAGTGTGATCAAGGATCTTGGCCTGAAGGAACCATATATAGGATCTGTGGATCTGATTTCAGGAGAGATTGCAGAGGACCTGACATATTACTATGCCTACTCTGAACAAACACCCACTGTTATGAGTTTAGGCGTTTTAATAGGACCTGATTATAAGGTCATCGCTTCCGGCGGAATTTTTATCCAGCTTCTTCCGGATGCCTCCGAAGAAGCCATTGTGGCAGTTGAACAGGGTATCTCTGATCTTAAGCCTGTAACCTCCCTCATTAGTGAAGGGAAAACTCCGGAAGATATAATAAGACTTATTTTCCCGAAAGAGGATCCGATAATGCTGGGGACATGCCCTGTAAGCTACAAATGCACATGTTCCAGAGAGCGTATGGAAAAAAATCTGTTAAGTATAGGCAGGGAAGACCTTGCAGAAATCGCTCGGGACGAAAATGGCGCAGAGCTTGTTTGTCATTTCTGCAATAAAAAGTATCAATTTACGAAGGACGAAATTCAAAAGCTCCTGGCACAAGCACAGAAATAACTGTCCAATAAAATAAAAATCAGAAAGGAACCGGAACAGGGATTTGTCAATGCAAGTAAACTGTGTTCGGTTTTTTTGCAGTTTATGTAAGACCGCGTTAAAAGGGGAAACCTTTAAGCGCGGTCTTTAACTTATGATACCGCTGTATTGGTGAGGAAAGAAGTTTTTTATGCGGCCACCCGGATAAATAATCCAGCGGCAAAAATAAATTTATAAATTTAGAACTTAGGCCGTGTTAATTTCAAATATACTGGCAACAATAAATTCTGAAATGTTTCTTTTAGTTCAACAAGAGCCGGATTATGCGATATTCGTGCGTTCCGGGTTTTGCAATCTGAAAGAAGTTTATGGAAAGGAAAGATACCGGATATTAAAAATAATTCCTGAAAAAAAGAGAATACTATGGTTGAAATCTTTTGTAGATAACGGAGGGAGAGTATGAAAAAACGTATTTTGGCTGTGTCTATGATATGCATTATGACGATCGGCATCATGGTATTTCCTGGCATCGGATCATTGAAAGCCGATGCAGCGCAGACATTCGAAAAGGTTGACTTTATTAACGGTGTGGTAATAGCAGACAGGCTGAATTTGAGAAGCGGGCCTTCTACTCAGCATGAAATCATAGGAAAATTCACAAAAAATAAATGGCTTAATGTATTGGCCAAAATCGGGGACTGGTATGTAGTGTTCGATCCTGATTCCGGTAAGGTCGGTTGTGTATCTGCGGCATATTTTAAGACAGCGCCGGAGGTCAATCAGGGATCCACCGGAACAACAAACCCTGCGCCTTCAAAACCTTCAACACCTGCAACACCGGCTCCAACTGCCACACCTGCTCCTTCTGCTCCATCAACGGAAAAGCAGGATGGGGAGCTTTCACAGGATGAGAAGAAACTTCTCGACCTGATAAACGCAGAACGCGCCAAGAGTAATTTAAGTCCTCTCATTGCTGATCCTGAGCTGATGAAGGTAGCCAGAATAAAAGCGAATGATATGACTAAAAACAATTATTTCTCCCACTATTCACCCACCTATGGTTCACCTTTTGATATGATGAGACAGTATGGGATCACATTTAAAGCTGCGGCAGAAAATATTGCAGGCAATTCAACGATAGAAGGCGCGGTAAGCTCGTGGATGAAATCGGAAGGGCATCGCAGCAACATTATGAACAGTAATTACAATTATACCGGTATCGGAATATCAAAAAGCAATAAATACGGGTATGTTTTCGTTCAAATGTTTATAAGGAAATAATGTCATAAGCCGCATAATAAAGCACGCAGCGCTGTTGGACCATGAAAGCCGGCGATTATTCCGGCTTCCGGAGGGCATATATGACATGGAATTAAAAGGCACAGGATATTGGGTATCCTGTGCCTTTTATGTATAAGACGGGCAATATATAAATCATTGAATGCTCAAATATATCTATAATAAGGAAATTATCCACAATTGTTTATAACATGGGGATAACCCGGTGGATAAGTTCAGTGATTTAAGGCGGGTTATTTTGGGTAATAATCAAATATATATTATTGATACTTGCATGAGAGGGGTTGTTTTTATGAAGTACACCATTAAAGGCAAACAGACCGGTGTAACCAATGCAATGCAGGAAAAAGCCATTAAAAAAATCGGGAAATTTGAAAGGTTTTTCAAGCCTGATGCTGAAGCTGTGATTTCCTTCAAAATTGAGAAAGACAGATATACATTCGAGACGGCAATATATTCCGGAGGTACTATAATTCGCGCAGAAGAGTGCAGCAATGACATGTATGCCTCCATGGACATGGTAGTAGAGAAACTTGAAAGACAGATCAGAAAGCATAAAACAAAGCTCGGTAAAAAAATCCGCCAGGATGCGATGACTCCTGATAATTTTTATATTAACGAAGAAATCGACGAAGATGAAAGCTACGATGTTGTCAGAACCAAACGTTTTCCGTTAAAGCCAATGGATGTGGAAGAAGCGATACTGCAAATGAATCTCCTTGCACATAACTTTTTTGTTTTTATTAATTCCGATACCGAGACAGTTAATGTAGTATACAGACGTAAGGACGGAAAATACGGGCTTATTGAGCCGGAATTCTAAAGGCGAGTTTATTTTTGGGCACAAAATTCCTTTGTGCCCAAAAATGTTTTATGGATTAAGTTTTTAAATGCATGTTTTGAGACGATAAATTTGTGGGTATACATTACTTGTAATCGTACTAATAAACTAATGCTGATCCTTTTGTTCCTGATTTTTAAAATACGTGTATTCAATTTGTTTTTATTAAACCCGGAGCATTGAGTTCAGCGTTATATGATCCGTAGATAGACATCGCTCCGTAGACTGGCACGGTATATGCAAAAAAGAAGTTTACTACCGGATTGATTGGAAGGGATTTGACATGCTTTTAAGGGATTGCGCCGGAGGCGTTGTATTTTATAATGATAATGTTTTTCTTTTACTGAATGAGAAAAATGAATGGGTTTTGCCAAAGGGATTAATTAAAGAAGGAGAGAGACCTGAAGACGCAGCTGTCAGAAGAGTGTTTGAGGAAACTGCGATTAAAGGTAAAATAGTTGAACAGGCAGGCAGAACATACTACGAATTTTATTCCATTACAAGACAAAGACCGGTATGTAACAGGATTGCGTGGTATATCATGCAAACCGATAGTGACCGGTTTGAAATTTCAGAGACAGAAAAATACTCAGAAGGTGGTTTTTTTGATATACCTACGGCGCTTGACATGATTACCTACAGCCAGGATAAATCGCTGGTTATGCAGTCCTATAAAAAGCTTTGCGAAAAGTTGGGCAAAAAGACTTCCTATGATTAAAATGTAATAATATTGTGCTGATATATTTGATATGATAACCATAGTTGAATAGTTATAAGATATTCTGATAAAATGTAGGATGACTTAGTGTCATCCTTTTTTATAAGGAGATAAAAATTGAAAAGTTATAAAACCATAAAAGAAGAGGGATATTACCTATTTGAAGAAAAGAAATCAAGGTTCATCGGCAGAGCAAAACCGATAAACACCGAGCAGGAGGCTCTGGATTTTATTCAGCAGATAAAAACTTCCTGCTGGGATGCAACTCATAACTGTTACGCCTATTCTGTGGACTCGGAATCTCTGTATCAGCGTTACAGTGATGACGGAGAGCCTCAGGGCACTGCGGGACTTCCCATGCTGGAAGTTATACGGAAGAAAAACCTGCAGAATGTAGTTGTGGTGGTTACCCGTTATTTCGGCGGGATACTGCTGGGCGCGGGAGGACTGGTGAGGGCATACGGCAAAGCCTGTGCAGGCGCGCTGGAGGATGCCGGAGAGGTTATGGTAAAGCCTTGCCTTAAACTTTTTATACCGATAGAATATCATCTGTCGGGGAAAGTACAGAACATGCTTCTGAATGAAGGATTTATAATAGCTAATACTGATTATACCCATGAAGTAAAGTATACAGTTTATTCTCCGCCAGATAAAAAGGAACTGCTTGAACAAAAAATCCGGGAAATAACGGGCGGGATATTGCATATGGAAGAAGCCGGAACGGAAAATATTTATATTGATAATAAAGGAAATGTTTTAGAGTATAAAAATAAGGAAAAAAAGGAGTAAGAGGGTAGTATTATGTCAGGTCACTCAAAATGGAATAATATTAAGCGAAAGAAGGAAAAAACCGATTCTCAGAAAGGCAAACTGTTTACAAAGCTTGGGCGTGAAATAGCAATAGCGGTAAGGAGCGGAGGTCCTGACCCTGCAACCAACTCAAAGCTTAAAGATGTTATTGCCAAGGCAAAATCGAATAATATGCCTAATGAATCCATACAAAGGAGTATAAAAAAAGCTGCAGGAGAAGGGGACGGATCCGGTTACGAAGTAATAAATTACGAAGGCTATGGCCCCAACGGCGTTGCTGTTATTGTTGAGGCATATACTGATAACAGAAACAGAACGGCCGGTGATGTAAGACACATTTTTGACAAATATGGCGGGAATCTGGGAACTACCGGCTGCGTTTCATTTATGTTCGATAAGAAGGGGCAGATTATTATCGAGAAAACCGATGAAATAGATGAGGATGAACTTATGATTCTGGCTCTGGAAGCCGGAGCTGAGGACTTCTCAGCCGAGGACGAGTACTATGAAATAATCACTTCGCCCGGAGATTTTTCAAAAGTTTGCGAAGAGCTGGAGAAAGCCGGATACGAATTTGTATCTGCAGAGATAACCATGTTGCCTGCTACATATACTGAGCTTACTGATCCTGAGGCTGTCGAGAAGATGGAAAAACTGATCGAACGCCTTGAGGATCATGATGATGTCCAGAATATATGGCATAACTGGAGCCAGGATTAGCCGGAGGAAATATGGAAGAACAAAAGAAAGAGTTGAACGCTCAGGAAATACAAAAATTATTGCCCCACAGATATCCAATGTTAATGTTGGACAGACTCATTCTGCTGCCCGACAGGGAATTGACTCAAATCGTGCCCGGAATGAAAGTGGCAGGAATAAAGAACGTGACTCTTAACGAACCTTATTTTACAGGCCATTTTCCTGGTAACCCCATAATGCCGGGGGTCCTTATAGTTGAGGCGCTGGCTCAATGCGCATGTGCCGGAGGGCTTATGCTGAAAGAAAATAAGGGGAAGCTGGGGCTGTTTACCGGAATCGAAAAAATGAAATTCAGACGACAAGTAGTCCCAGGAGATGTTTTGATTCTTGAAGCTGAATTTTTAGTATTTCGCAGGGGCATGGGAAAAGTGGCGGTAAGGGCAAGTGTGGACGGAGCGGTCGCAGCAGAGGGAATTATTAGTTTTGCTTTGGTAGAAAATCAGGAATAGGGAATTATAATGGATATATATGCTATATCGGATTTGCATCTTTCCCTTGGTACCGATAAACCCATGGATATTTTCGGATGGGGAGACCATGCGGAACGATTGAAAGAACACTGGGCCGACAATATAAAAGATGAAGATTATATTCTGATTCCGGGAGACATATCCTGGGGAATCAATCTTGAGGAAGCAGATCCTGATTTTGCTTTTATTGAGTCGCTGCCCGGGAAAAAGATAATTTCAAAAGGAAATCACGATTATTGGTGGAGTACGCGGAAAAAATTTGAGAATTATTGCCGGGAAAAAGGATATAAAACCATAAGTATATTGCACAATAATTCGTTTACCGTAAACAATTACACCATATGCGGATCGAGAGGATGGAAACCCTTAGATGATGATAATTTCGGAGAAGAAGACAAAAAGATTTATTCCAGGGAACTGGAAAGGCTGAAATTGTCTCTCAAAGAAGGACAGAAAACCGGAAATCCCATAATTGCGATGCTTCATTACCCTCCTTTTGATTCTAAACACAGGCCAAATGATTTTGCAGGGTTACTGGCCGAATATAATGTTAGTATATGCGTTTACGGGCATATTCACGGCAGATTCGATGAAAGCTGGAAGGATGAAGAAATCGGCGGTATAAGGTTTCATTTGATTTCAGCAAATATTATTGGGTTTAACCCGATAAAACTAAGGTTGGAAACAAATGTTGACTATGATATAATCAAATAGTTTATGATATGAAATGGAACATAATTTTAGGAGGATATACAGATGAGCGTAAAAATCGAAAAGCTTGAGAACAACCAGGTGAAATTGGAAATTGAGGTAGATGCCAAGGTATTTGATGAATGTATGAATAAAGCATTTAACAAGAACAAATCGCGGTTCAATATTCCAGGCTTCAGAAGAGGTAAAGCTCCCAGAAGCATGGTTGAGAGATATTACGGCGAACAGGTGCTTTATGAAGATGCTATCAATTTCGCATGTGCCGAAGCATATGATAATGCTATTGACGAGAATGATCTGCATCCTGTTGACAGACCGGAAATTGATATCGTTCAGCTTGAAAGCGGTAAGAATTTTATTTTTACAGCCACGGTAACCGTAAAGCCGGATGTGGAATTAGGCCAGTATAAAGGTCTGTCTGTACAGAAGGAAGCTGTGGTAGTTACTGAAGAGGATGTAGAAAATGAGTTGAAGCGAATCCAGGAAAGAAATTCAAAGCTTATCAATATTGAAGATCGTCCGGTTCAGAATGGCGATACCGTAAACATTGATTTTGAAGGCAGTATTGACGGTGTTCCCTTCAAGGGTGGAGAAGCAAAAGGATATACCCTTGTGATAGGTTCGGGCACATTTATACCGGGCTTTGAAGAACAACTTATCGGCGCAAATATAAATGATGAAGTAAATGTGAACGTAACTTTCCCGGAAGATTATCACAGTGAAGATCTCAAAGGTAAGCCTGCGGTATTTAAAGTTAAGATCAACGAAATAAAATTCAAACAGCTTCCGGAAATAAATGATGAATTCGCATCAGATGTCAGTGAATTTGAAACCCTTGATGAGTTCAAAGCCGATATCAGGGCAAAGCTGACCCAACAAGCCCAGGCCAGGGCCGACAGAAAATTCGAGGAAGATATCGTTAAGCTGGCAGTAGACAATGCAGCCTGTGATATACCAGAGGTTATGATAAACCGCCGCCTGGACGATATGATGCGTCAGTTTGATATGCAGCTGAGATATCAGGGGATGAATCTTGAAGGATATCTCCAAATGATGGGTATGGATATGGAAAAATTCAGAGCCGATTATCGCGACAGCGCCCGGGAAGATGTCAAGACCCAGCTGGTTCTGGAGAAGATCGCAGAGGTGGAAAATATCATAGCATCGCCTGAAGAGTTTGATGCCGAACTGGAAGAGATGGCTAAACGCTATAACCAACCGGTGGAGGAAATGAAGAAACATTTACATGATGATGATATAGAATATATCAAGAGCTCCATTGAGCGAAGGAAAACAATAAAATTGCTGGTCGAAAATGCGAAGGAATAAGATTCCAATTAAGAAAAATTGACTAAAATATACGGCGCGAAGGGATTCTAATATAAGCGCCTGTATTTTGGGTACATGAAAAGGAGGTATTTATATGTCATTGGTTCCCATAGTTGTAGAACAGAGCAGCAGAGGAGAACGTTCATATGATATTTATTCGAGGCTATTAAAGGATAGAATTATAGTTCTGAGCGATGAAGTGAATGATGTAACCGCCAGCCTTGTAGTTGCGCAGATGTTATTCCTGGAAGCTGAGGACCCGGACAAGGATATCCAGCTATACATAAATAGCCCTGGAGGTTCCGTAACAGCGGGAATGGCTATTTATGACACAATGCAATATATCAAATGCGATGTTTCCACCATTTGCGTCGGCATGGCCGCCAGCATGGGAGCATTCCTCTTGGCTGCAGGTGCCAAAGGAAAACGCTATGCTTTGCCAAACAGCACCATAATGATACATCAACCCGCGGGCGGAGCCAAAGGGCAGGCAACCGATATAAAGATCCATGCTGAATGGATTTTAAGGGTTAAGCGGACCCTCAATGAAATCCTAAGTGAAAGAACAGGACAGCCCCTATCAAAAATTGAAATTGACACTGAAAGAGATTTTTTCATGAGCGCACAGGAGGCCAAGGAATACGGCATAGTCGATCAGGTGATGGATCGCAGGGTAACGGGGTGATAATATGGCGCGTTATGACGATAAAAAGCAGGTGAAATGTTCCTTTTGCGGTAAGACGCAGGAACAGGTAAACAGGATCGTGGCGGGTCCTGGCGTGTATATCTGCAATGAATGTATAGAACTGTGCTCTGAGATCATTGAAGAGGAATATGATGATATTCCTGTTGAGCAGCCGTTGGATGAGATACCCAAACCCAAAGAAATAAAGAGGATTCTTGATGAGTATGTAATCGGACAGGAAAAAGCTAAGAAAACCTTGGCAGTAGCCGTTTACAATCATTATAAGCGTATCCGCAGCCAGGGAACACGGCATGATTTGGAGATTCAAAAGAGCAATATTCTTCTTATGGGACCTACCGGTTGCGGAAAAACCTATCTGGCTCAGACTTTAGCCAAGATATTAAACGTGCCTTTTGCAATTGCCGATGCCACTTCCCTGACAGAGGCAGGTTATGTGGGAGAGGACGTTGAAAATATTCTTTTAAAACTGATCCAGGCAGCCGATTATGATATCGAGAGGGCTGAAAAGGGAATTATCTATATCGACGAAGTAGATAAAATAGCCCGTAAATCGGAAAATCCATCAATCACCCGCGATGTAAGCGGTGAAGGGGTACAGCAGGCGCTGTTGAAGGTATTGGAAGGGACAATGGCTTCGGTACCTCCGCAGGGAGGCAGAAAGCATCCCCACCAGGAGTTCATCCAAATAGATACCACAAATATTCTGTTTATATGCGGCGGCGCTTTCGAAGGTCTTGAAAAAATCATAGAAAACCGTATAGGGACAAAATCAATGGGTTTTGGCGCCAAGGTAGAAAGCCGTGCCCAAAAGGATATCGGAGAATTATTCTCCCAGGTGGTCCCTCAGGATTTGTTGAAATATGGGCTGATTCCCGAATTTGTAGGAAGACTTCCAGTAGTGGTTACCTTGAGCCAGCTGGATAAAAAAGCCTTGATCGACATACTCACAAAACCCAAGAATGCGTTGGTTAAGCAGTATAAAAGACTTTTTGAGCTTGACGGAGTTCAACTGGAAGTGGAAGATGACGCGTTGGAGGCTATAGCCGACAGGGCTATTGAAAGGAAAATCGGCGCCCGCGGACTACGTGCGATTATGGAAGACATAATGCTGGATGTTATGTATGATATCCCTTCGACTGATAATGTTGAAAAGTGCATCATTACCAAAGGGACTGTCATTAACAATCAGCAGCCGAATTTGGTCTTAGGTGAACAGCGAAAAAGTTTGCCTCCGGTAAAAAAGAAAAAGCGTGAAGTTGATTCTGCTTCTTAAAAAGTGAGAAATTATTAAACAAAAAGGGTTGCTTCTAGCAACCCTTTAATTTATTAACAAACATATCATTCCAGATTCAGTCGTCTGTTTAGTATTATATTTGTTATTATAAAGTAAATAACTGCAAATATTGCCGATATACCAATCGCCTCCCATACTAAAGCGAACGGAAACGGGGATTGTTGCGTTATTCTGTATGTAAGGCCATAACCGTCGTTTCCAATAAACAATATGGCTGAAATAATTTGTCCTACAATGTAGATACCTATGAAGGCTCCGATGGATAGAAGTTTTTTGTGGTTATTTGAAAGGTGACCGATAGCTATAGAAACATATATCAGTAAAATACCGCTTACCATAGCAACGATAAATCCTACAATAATTTGGACAATAAAATGATATAAAGACGCTCCAAAATAGGAATATGCTGTATCCCATATCATTCTTAAACTTTCAAAAAATTCTGACAGATTGATTCCCTGCGAAGCTATTATTAATATTGACAATAGGGCTATAAGACAACTTAGAACTATCCACATTACAGATGTTATAAGCTTGCTCACAATATGCTTCCAGCTTTCTACCGGGAGTGTGAACATCAGGTATCCTTCTTCAGACAGAAGATTTGTATAAAAGCGCTGAATCATAACAATAAAGCTGGCAACGAACATTCCGACAAGAATAAATATATAGAGAGTTAAGGTTATAAACTGTGAGGTTGAAAAATCATCTGGGTTGAAATTCATAAAGCTGTTTACAACTGCGAAGACAATCAACACCAAATATAACGGCAAAAAAACTCTTGAGGTAGCTTTTATTTCATACTTAAGCAATTTTCCTAACATTTGAATACCTCCCTGAATAATGCATCCACAGATTTTCCCTTCTCATCTCTGATGTTGTCTACTGTAGATGTAAGTATAATCCCACCGTCTTTAATAAAGACAACATCATCAAGTATTTTTTCTATATCTGAAATAAGATGTGTAGAAATAATAACGGTTGCATTTTCATTGTAATTGCTGATTATCGTTTCAAGAATATAATCCCTGGCTGCCGGATCCACACCGCCAATAGGTTCATCCAAAAGATACAACTGGGCTTCACGACTCATCACAAGTATGAGTTGAACCTTTTCCTTATTTCCCTTGGAAAGATTCTTCAACTTCTCTTTTGGATCGAGATTAAGCCTTTTTAACATATCATAAGCTTTTTCGGAATTAAAATCACTGTAAAAGTCCGAAAAGAACTCAATTATTTGTTGGATGCTCATCCAATTGTTTAAGTATGTTTTTTCGGGCAAATAAGATACTACCTTTTTAGTTTCAACACCCGGCTTCTTTCCGTCAATCAATATTTCACCCGATGTGGGAACCAAAAGGGCATTGGCAAGCTTGATCAGTGTGGTTTTTCCGCTTCCGTTGGGGCCTAACAATCCTACTATTCTACCGCGTTCTACTTTTAAATCGATTCCAGTCAGTGCATGTTTCGAACCAAAGCTCTTTTTTATATTATTACACTCTAAAATTGCATTCATTTTTTCATCTCCTCCAGCATTTTGGTTATAAGTGTGAGGGTTTCCCTCTTTTCAAATCCCATTAGCTGCATTTTTTCAAGAAATTCTGATATTTGCTGCTCGGCTAATTTGTTTTTTGCATTCCTGATCATTTCAACATCCTCCGTAATTGTTCTTCCACTGGTACGATGTGTAACCACTAGACCGTCTTCTTCAAGTTTTGCTAAAGCTCTTTGCATAGTGTTTGGATTAACCGAAGCTTCCTGAGCCATATCACGAACCGAGGGCAATCGCGCGCCCGGCGGATATTCGCCGGAGAATATTCTCAGCTCAATTTGCTCAATAAGTTGGGTATATATTGGTCTGTCGGCTTTTAAATCCCAAGGCATATATTCACTTCCTTTGTACTATTGTATTAAGTGCTTAATACAATAGTACACCACAATAGGAAAATTGTCAAATATATTTTTCTTGAATAATTCTTGAATAATGTATCTTCCTTTTTATAAAAAAATAAGGTATTATGATGATAGCGTATTCATAACATGTAAATTAATATTCTGTACAGTAATCCCGTAAGGATTCCAACAGCACATACCTGTTGAAATAATGAAATCGGCATTTATGAGATAGAAAAATAATTGGAAAGAGTGATGTTCTATGTCTCAAAATAAAATTATAAACGGCATCAAAATGCCTAGTTCAAAAGAAGTTGCATTACTTGCGAATGTGTCTCAGGCAACGGTTTCCAGAGTTTTCAGCGGCCAGACCAATATCCGGGAAGAAACCCGCATGAAGGTTTTAAAGGCAGCGGAAGAGCTTGGATACAGACCCAATGCCATTGCCAGAGGATTGACTTTGAACCGTTCCAATCTGATTGCAATCGTATCCATAAATGTTGTCAACCCCCACTATAATGCTATGATAAACAAGGTAGCGGATCGTATTCAGAAACTTGCCAGGGAACCTCTGTATTTCGTTTGTTCAGAGGAGAAGAAACTGGATGAAATAATTTCACAGGTGCTGCAGTATCGTGTGGACGGCATCATTGTGCTTTCGGCGGCAGTATCTTCACAAATGGCCGCAGAGTGCGAAAAGACGCAAATACCTGTTGTAGTTTTCAACAAATACACTATAAACAATAATATTATGACTGTATGTTCCGATAATGTAAGGGCAGGCTGGATAGCGGCCAATTATTTTTATGACAGGGGACACCGCAGATTTGCCTTTATAGGTTCGAATACCTTTCTGGGTACCAGTAAAGACCGTTTGCGCGGTTTTAAAGATGCTCTTTACGAAAAAGGAATAGAAGAATGTGAAGTTCAAATGGTTCCTTATACATATGAGGCAGGCTGCCAGGCCATCAGAGAAATATTAAGCAAGGACAGGAATATAGACGCTGTGTTTTGTGCTGGAGATATATTGGCGCTGGGAGTTATTGATACAATAAAATATGAATACGGTTTACAAATTCCGGAAGATATCTCGATCATCGGATTTGACAATATTGAAGCCGCTTCATGGCCTCCGTATTCTCTTACTACTTTTGAACAGCAAATAGATAAAATGCTGGATAAAACCTTTGATTACCTGTCGAAGAAGCTGAACGGCGAGGCTGTAGATGAAGGACTGGAACTGTTTGAGTGTAAAATTGTCGAAAGAAATAGCGTTTCATGATGATTTTTTAGTGAAATATCACAATATAATTCGATTTTTGTATTGACAAAAATCCATTATCGTAATAAACTTAAACTACACAGATTAAAGCGTATTCATTTTGCAAAATATACAGTTCAATATCCGTTGTTTAGTTGTTAAATTTATTATTTTTTTACATCAAATGAATACGTATACATTTAAAGTAGGTAAAAGCGCAAAACAGTATTGTGAGGGATATTATGCGTGATTCAGTTCTTATTTACGGAAGCGGAACGATGGGATGCGCCATCGGTTGTTGTGCCGCTCTTGCTCAAAACAATGTAATATTATACGACAACAATCCAAATGTGATAAATAATGCTCTTAATAATGTCTCCAACAATCTTAAGGAATTAGTCGATCTTTCACTCATTACAGCCCGGCAGGCCGAAGAAGCAATAAAAAGATTTTCAGTTTCTGATGATGTCGAAAGTTCCTGTGAAAAAGCCAAGGTAGTTATAGAAGCGGTATTTGAAAACCTCAAAATAAAACAGGAAGTTTTTAGGAAACTGGATGAACTTTTGCCTGTGTCAGTACCTATATTAAGTAATACTTCAGGCTTAAGGATCACCGATATAGCAGCTGAAACAAAGCATCCTGAACGCACGCTTACAACACATTTCTGGCTTCCGGCGACTCTGATTCCTCTTGTGGAAGTTGTTATAGGAGATAAGTCTTCCCCTGAACTGGCAGAAGAAATAAAAGAAATGCTTTTGTCTTGGGGAAAAGCACCGGTTATTGTTAAAAAAGATTTGCCGGGACAACTGGCTAACCGGATATTGCAGGCCGTTATCAGAGAAGCTGTTAATATTGTGGAAACCGGACTTGCTTCGCCGGAAGATGTGGATACGGCTGTCAAGATGGGCATGGCTTTGAGATTTCCCGTATGGGGTCCATTGGAGCACGTGGACGCAGCCGGAGTGGATTTATGCCGCTCGGTGCAGAATACGGTCCTGCCTGAAATATCGGGAAGATCTAATGCTTCACCACTTTTTGATGATCTCATTGAAAAAGGCAGTTTAGGTTATAAATCAGGACAGGGTTTCTACGACTGGTCAAAGAAAGACATGAACGCGCTGATAAAAAAGCGTAACGAATTTATAGTTCATGCTTTGAAAAAAATATAAAACTGACAGAGTTTATATATTAGGGGGGATTTTATGAATAATAAAAATTATGACATACCGAAATTTGCCAAGGCATGTGTGTTGACCGGACCTGGTAAATTTGAAATCCGTGATGTTGAAGTAAAGATGCCGGGTATGCACGAGGTTTTATGCAAGATTCGCGCTGTAGCTATCTGCGGCAGTGATCCGGAAATTATCAGAGGAGATCTGGCCGGAACATGGCCTCCGGCATATCAATTTGTTGCGGGCCATGAATGGGCAGGAGAAGTAGTTGCAGTAGGAGAAGGCGTTACAGAGTTTAAAGTAGGTGACCGTGTCGCCGGAGAAGCCCATAAAGGGTGTGGCTACTGTGATAACTGTAAAAAAGGCAGATACACAATCTGTCTGAATTACGGTAAGACAGAAACAGGTCATGAACATTATGGTTTTATTGTCAACGGTGCGTATGGACAATATCAGAAATATTCAATAAGAAGCATTTCCAGAATTCCTGATTCGGTGAGCTTCGCAGAAGCGGCCATGTGCGACACCTCTGGTGTGGCATTACACGGATTGGAACTTTCCGGAGTTACTCCAGGAGGTACTGTTGCTATCATAGGACCTGGTCCCATCGGTTTATGCGCAATGAGACTGGCAAAAGCGATGGGCGCTGCAAGAACAATTGTAATAGGCCGAGGCAGCAGATTAGAGTCAGCCAAAAAGCTGGGCGCGGACATTTGTGTAGATTTCACTAAAGAAGATCCTGTTGAGGCAGTTCGCAGAATAACAGGAGGTCTGGGTGTTGATGAGGCTTTTGAGTGTTCAGGCGCCAAAGGTACTTTTAATCAGTCAGTCAGAATGGTTCGCAAAGGTGGCAGGGTAGTTTTGCTCGGCGTTGCTACTGATGATGTAATGGAAGAGCTTCCCTTTAAGTATGTAACTCATAACGAGATTGCCATTTTCGGGTCAAGAGCTAATCCAAATGTAAGTCAGAAGGTTCTTAACCTTATGGCAACAGGTCAGTTGGTAGTCAAAGACTTAATCACTCATAGATTTTCACTAGATCAATTCGCAGAAGCTCTTGATACTTTTGTAAACAGAAAAGGAAATGCAGTTAAGGTAGTAATTCTGCCCAACGGTGAAGAGTAAAAGCAAAGCATAGTTTGTATTTAAAGTAATTGCGTTCAGTTACTTTAAAGAATATAAAAGGAGAAACCGAAAGGAGAAGAAAAGAAAATGAAAAGAATTTTGTCAGTTCTATTAGTATGTGTAATGATGCTCTCATTGGTAGCATGCGGTAATACTGCTCCGTCAGCATCTCCGTCACCCTCTCAGTCAGCGTCAGCTTCACCATCTGCTGGACCGTCCCAAAATCCTGGAACAGCAAAAAAACCTGTTATTGGTGTAGCAATCTTCGACTATTCTAATAACTATGTCACATATATCCGCAATTCTATAATGGCTGTAGCAGGAGATAAAGCGGATATTCAAATGGTTGATGCGCAAAACGATCAGGCTAAGCAGGTTGAACAAATCGACATCCTTTTGAGCAAAGGCGTTGATGCTCTCTGTGTAAACGCTGTTGATCCTAAAGCCGCTTCTACAATTATAGCTAAAGCAAAAGCTGCTGATGTACCGTTGATTTTCTTCAACAGAAGCCCTTCTGCTGAAGATATGCACAGCTACGACAAAGCATGGTACGTAGGAACAACACCTTATGATTCCGGCAGAATGCAGGCTGAAATGGCAATGGATGCTTTTAAGAAGGATTCCAAATTCGATAAAAACGGTGACGGTGTTCTCCAGTATGTTATCCTAAAGGGTACTTTAGGGCATCCCGATGCAGAAGCAAGAACACAGGCAGTTCAGGAAACCTTCGAAAAAGCCGGGTTCAAAACAGAGCTTCTTGACGTTCAGCCGGGCGACTTCAAAACTCAGACAGCTAAAGACGTAACCGATGTATGGATGGGTAAATTCGGCGACAAGATTGAAATGATCCTGTCAAACAACGATGCCATGTTATTAGGTGCTATTGAATCGGCAAAATCTGAGGGATATTTCAGCGGAGATTCCAAAAAAGTCATGGGAGCAATAGGTATTAATGCACTGCCTGAGATACTTCCAGCTATAAAAGACGGCACCATAATTGGATCAATTCTGTCAGATGCTTATTCTGAAGGTAAAAACATCTTTACAATGGCTTACAATGTTGCAACAGGCAAAGACGTATATGAAGGCATTGATATTAAACCCGATGACATGAAAGCTATTCGTGTTCCGTACATCCCCATCAGCAAAGATAACGTAAATGTTGCAGAAGAAATGTATTCAAAAGCATTGAAATAGTTTATACGGATTAATTCTGAATGAGATAAGGTGCATAGGCTGTTTTGCAGCCTATGCACTGATTAAAATAGGGTGATAAAAAAATGATGCAACAAGAGTCAATAAACAAGGATACATATCTGTTGGAAATGAATGGAATATGCAAGAGCTTTCCAGGCGTAAAAGCGCTGGACGAAGTTAGCTTAAGAATACGCCCTTATTCGGTTCATGCACTTGTGGGAGAAAACGGTGCAGGGAAATCCACTCTTATGAAATGCCTTTTTGGTATTTATCAGGAAGATGCCGGAGAAATAATTCTAAACGGTCGGAAGGTTAATTTTTCGAATCCCAGGCAAGCTCTTGACAATGGCGTTTCCATGGTCCACCAGGAACTTAATCAGGTACAGGACAGAAGCGTAATGGAGAACATCTGGCTAGGAAGATTTCCCATGAAAGGTATTGTTGTAGACAGTAAAAAAATGTATGACGATACCAAAAAGATTTTTGAAGATTTGAATATAAACATAGATCCAAAGGCAATTGTCGGTACATTATCGGTTTCTCAGAGGCAAATGGTTGAAATCGCAAAAGCGGTGTCATGCCATGCTAAAATTATTGTTTTTGACGAGCCAACCTCTTCTCTCACTGAAGTAGAGGTAAGACATTTATTCAGGATAATAAATAAACTTCGCGATGAAGGCTGTGGCATTATATACATTTCTCATAAACTGGAAGAGATTATTGAAATTGCTGATGAAATCACTGTTTTAAGAGACGGTAAATGGGTGTATACAGGAAGATGCGAAAATATTACTATAGATCAAATTATTACTCTGATTGTAGGGCGTGAGCTTAATAATCGTTTTCCGCCCAAAAAACATAAACCGTCAGATGAAGTTATTCTCCATGTGGAAAATTTGGCGGGTGAATATATGCCCACGGTTATTGATGCCTCTTTTGAATTAAGAAAAGGAGAAATACTGGGGGTTGCAGGCCTGATGGGTTCCCGCAGAACAGAAACCGTGGAAACTCTGTTTGGTATTCGTAAAAGAAAAGACGGCACCATCAATTTAGAGGGCAGGAATGTAGAAAACAAGAATGCTCGTGAATCCAAATCAAACGGGTTTGCATTATTGACTGAAGAACGTCGTCAAACGGGAATATTCCCCACTTTAGATATAACTTTTAACTGTATTATTGCCAATATAGACAAATATACCAATAGGTTCGGCATATTGAAAGAGAAGAAAATAGCAGAAGATACAAAATGGGTCATCGATGCGTTGAGTGTAAAAACACCGAGTGAAAAAACAAAAATTCAGTATCTTTCAGGCGGAAACCAGCAAAAGGTCATTATGGGACGCTGGCTTTTGACCGAACCTACAGTGATGCTTCTTGATGAGCCTACCAGAGGTGTGGATGTAGGCGCCAAATATGATATCTATCAGCTTATTATAGACTGTGCAGAAAAAGGAAATGCCGTAATATTTATATCTTCCGAAATGCCGGAGCTGCTTGGGATTTCAGATCGGATAATGGTTATGAGCAATGGACGCGTAGCCGGTATTGTTGATGCCAAAACCACTACACAGGAAGAACTGCTGAGGCTTGCTTCAAAATACCTTTAAGGGAGGATAAGGATTCATGAAATTATCAGCTTCACCGTTAAAACCGGGCCAACCAGTAAAGATAAAAGACATCATAGTTAATAATGCTATTTACATTGTATTATTCCTGTTATTTATAACTGTTGTTATTATTGACCCATCATTTCTTAGTTTGAAAAATGCCGGGTTCATTCTCAGCCAATCAGCAACCAGAATGATTTTTGCCTGTGCAATTGCGGGTCCAATCGTATTGGGAGGTACTGACCTGTCGGCCGGACGCCTTATTGGTATGGCAGGCCTTATAACAGCATCATTATTGCAGTCTCCTGATTATACTGCCAGGGTATTCCCGAATCTCCCGCGATTGCCGATTTGGATCCCCATTATATTGGCAATGATCATTTGCGGTTTGTTTTCGCTTATACACGGATTTCTTGTAGCAAAGCAGAAGGTCGCTCCGTTTATAGCGTCACTGGGAATGCAGTTGGTAGTATATGGTTTGATGTCGGTTTATTTCGACGCGGTCAGTGATTCAGCCCCAATAGGTGTACTTGACCCAAAATTTACCGGATTTGCCCAAAATGGATTTAATATCTTTGGATTCAGACTCCAGTACATAATTATATATGCGGTAATCGTAATCACTTTTATTTGGTTTATATGGAACAAGACGAAACTGGGAAAAAACATGTTTGCTATTGGTGGTAACATCGAGGCAGCCAATGTGTCGGGCGTAAACATTGTGCTTAACACCCTGGCTATTTACGTTCTGGCAGGATTGCTCTACGGTTTCGGCGGCGCGCTGGAAGTTGCACGTACAGGAAGTGCCACCAATGCGCTTGGTCAGGGTTATGAACTGGACGCAATCGCCGCTTGTGTTGTTGGTGGCGTATCAATGCGTGGCGGAATAGGTACTATCAAGGGCGTTATAACAGGTGTGCTGTTATTCCAGGTCATAAGCTATGGTCTTGTTTATATCCAGGTAAATCCTTATCTTGTTTATTTCATAAAAGGTGTAATTATTCTTATCGCTGTTGTCATTGATACTAAAAAGTACATTAAGAAAAAATAATCCGAATAACAAAAAAAGAAATGTGGTGTTAGTAATGGCTAAGGCAATGAAAGCTGCGGTATTGGAGCAGTTTCACCATGAGCTGAAAATAAAAGAAATACCTGTACCAACTCCCCGACGAGGTGAAGTACTGATAAAGGTCAGGGCAAGCGGTTTATGCGGAACAGATTTACATATCCAGGAGGGACGGCTGCCTACTGTAAAAGTTCCTTATGTTCCCGGACATGAAACAGCCGGTGAGGTATGGGAATTAGGAGAGGATGTAACCGGTTTTGAACCAGGCGACAGGGTCATCGTAGCTATAGATATTCTGTGTAATACCTGCCGATTCTGTACTACCGGAAGGGGTAATTTATGCTCAAATCTTGTTCGTCTGGGATTTGAACGCAATGGCGGTCATGAGGAATTCATGGTGGCTCCGGCGGCTAATCTCTTAAAAATAGCGGATAATGTGCCCTTCGAAAAAGCAGCCATAATCCCTGATGCCGTAGCATGCATGTATCATGCTATAAAGAATCAAGCTCAGGTGAGGGCTGCCGACAGAATTTGTATATTAGGTATAGGCGGCCTTGGCTTTCAGGGTATACAAATAGCAAAACATTTTGGAGCAGAAGTTTTCTGTACAAGCCGAAACGATGAAAAACTTGAAATAGCTAAAAAATATGGGGCGGACCATGTAATAAATACATCCAAACAAAATCTGTATGACGTGGTTAAAGAGATAACTGCCGGTGAAATGTGCGATGCTGTTTTTGATAATATCGGAATAAATTCTTCAGTCCAGACAAGTCTTGATATATGCCGTCCAGGAGGGAAAGTTATCCTGGTGGGCTACAACGAAGATACATTTTGCGCTGAATTTCAGAGTACTGCTATGAAAGAAAAAGAAATCATTGGCATACGGGGCAGCAATCGCAGAGATTTGGTTGAAACCATCCGCCTCGTAGAAAAGGGAATAATCGATCCCTTTATCTATAAAACCTACAGCCTTGATGAGATCAATCTTGCCTTGGCAGATCTGAAAGCAGGAAAATCTCTTGGCAGGACAGTTATTAAACTATAAAAAATGCACTAATCAGTATTTATCATCAACGGAGGAGCAACTATGCAGGATAACCTTTTATACATATATGTCGGATCATATACGCAGCCAATAAGATTCGGTACCGGACAAATCCTCGACGGTAAGGGCAAAGGAATATACAGATTTAAATTCAACATCGAAACAGGTGAACTAATAGACGATGGTTTGGTTGCAGAAGCGGCAAATCCGTCATTCCTTACTATAGATTATACGGGTAAGTACCTTTATGCCGTAAACGAATTAAAAGAGTATAAAAGCATGGCTTGCGGAAGTGTCAGTTCATATAAAATTGATCCTGAGACAATGGACCTTGTATATCTGAATACCAGACCTACCGGCGGTACCGACCCATGTCATGTAGAAGTTAATAAAGGCAATACACATGTATTCGTCAGCAATTTTATGAGTGGCAGCGTATGTGTATTCCCGATTGATAAAGACGGTTCATTATGTGAAGCCAGCTGTTTTATCCAGCATGAGGGATCCAGTATTAACAAGCTGCGCCAGTCTTCTCCCCATGCTCATTCTCTTACTTTTGATGCGGATAATAAAAGAGCTTTTGTGCCGGACCTGGGAATTGATAAATTAATGATATATAAAACGGACTTTGTTAACGGAAAGCTCATACCCGGCGAGACTCCCTGGTTTAAAGTCAAGCCCGGCGCTGGTCCGAGACACTGTGAATTTTACGGGGATTACTGTTATTTGATAAATGAATTGTTATGTTCGATATCTGTACTTTTCTATGACCCGGAAAACGGAACATTTGAGGAAGTACAGGAGATACCTACATTATACGGCTCATTTGAAGGCGATAATATTTGCGCTGACATACATATTACACCGGACGGAAGATTCTTATATGGATCAAACCGCGGACACAACAGTATTGTGACCTATTCCATCGATAAGCGGACAGGAAAGCTGACTTTTGTGGATAGTTTACCTTGCGGCGGTGAGACCCCCCGGAACTTTGCCATCGATCCAACAGGCAGATTCGTGCTGGTATGCAATCAGGATACGGATAATATTTGCGTATTCAGTATAGACAGTGAAACAGGAAAACTTACCAAATTATATGACTACGCTGTTCCCACTCCCGTGTGTGTAAAGTTCTACAGAAAAGAAGCATAATTAAAGACTCTTTTCCGGACATATCAGCAACAGACATATAAACTCATATCTTAAATTTTGTGATATGAGATATTTCAGCAAGGATAAATAACTTGAGACTTTTCATTTCATATAGTAATATATTAGTATATTAATATATTACATATGATTATTATTCAGAGGGGGATACTATGGTAGGTTGTGTATATTGCGACAAAGGAGATGCACTGTCCGGGGTTTATAAGGTATGTGATCTTAAGGCATCAACAGTTTATATTTTCAGAGAACAGACCCACAGAGGAAGATGTGTGGTGGCAGAGCTTGATCATCACAGAGAATTGTTCGAGTTGAGCGATGAAGAACGGAATGCTTATATGAGTGATGTGGCTGCGGTAGCTAAGGCCATCAATGATGTTTATTCACCGGATAAAATTAATTACGGAGCCTTTTCTGACACAATGGGTCATATACATTTTCACCTTGTGCCAAAATATAAGGATGAGGATGAATGGGGAGGAACATTCGTAATTAACCTTAACAAGAAATTCCTCACCGATGAGGAATATGCTGAAATGGCGCAAAAGCTGAATGATGCGTTGAAGGATTATAAAAGCAAATAATAATCAAAAAATATTACTTTAACAGCAAAAAGCCCATCGGATTTTATCGATGGGCTTTTTAACATAAAAACTACATTATCTAGGTGGGTTATTTTATTTGTTCGCCGTCAAAGCAGAGAAATGTAAAATTACCGCTGACAGTGATTTTTCCCAAATCAGCGGGGAAAAATACTCCCTTGCCCTGAGGAAATTCTGATTCATAACCGTCCCGGGTCATCAGTTTACCGCTCCCGTACACAGCCACCGCAGCTCTGTAGGAGCCGGTCGGTTCCATTACATAGTTGCCTTTTATATCATATTTGTACATTGTAAATCTTGGCGTGCTTTCATATCCGAACATTTTATAAACTTCGGCGGTTTCAGTCTTTTCCACCAGTTTAGGTGTCTTTATGACTAAAGCGCGGATTTCTTCTTCGGTATATGTGGTATAATCGAAACATTCAAGCATATTATCAAAACCTATGCCATAATGCATCTCAACATCCTGTAACGGACGATTGGGCATCATGCGTTCCAGCTTGAAAGTGAAGTCGCAAGCATCGGCAACTTCCAGAAACATAGATCCCGGGCCCATGGCATGGGGCATACCGGAATGAACAAGAATAACATCGCCTTTTTGAATAGGTATCTTGTGCATTGATTCTTCTAAACCTTTAACATCATCAGCAAAAAACATGTCGCGAATTTTCTGCTTTGTGATTCCCTTTTTAAAACCTATTCTGACATAAGGCATTTCACCGTTTAATCCTCTTCTGGTCTCAATGATATACCACGCTTCGCTTTTTCCCCTGGGAAAGTTCAGAAAACGTTTGGCATCTTCGGGACGCGGATGTGCCTGAAGGCTCAATCGAACTACGGAGTCGCCTGTACGCAGACCCAATCCTATCTCAGAACCAATTTTTTCTACATGATCCTTACCTAAGAAGGCTACAGGGTCGGTTGCCACAATGTCGCGAAGAGTGGCGAAGCTTCCATCTGGCAGCTTTGTTTTACTTAAACCTTCGCCCGGTTTACTGTCTACATTCTGAACCTCAACAACAGACATATGCCACTCTTCGCACATGTGCGATTCTGAGTCGGAAGAGATACCCTTCCACTTATCAAGAAGCGCCCCCCCTATATAGCTTCTTGATATGCGCATATCTTCAAGGATCAGAGGACGTTTTTTCAGTTTATCATACATGACATGTATCCTCCGACTTTATTCTTTCACAAATCATTTAAAGTTTTCGTCCTCTATTCTTTTTACGTCTTCCAGCATTCCGGCAAGAAATTCTTTGCGTTCAGGCGTCTCGCCAAGAGCGAAGCTGTTTGCCAGGAACTTATCCACCATAGCAAAAGCATTCTTGGGACCAACCACATTGCTGCCCATTACCAAAACGTTGGCATTATTTATTATGGGAATGCTTTGAGCAGTAAAAATGCTTTCGCATGCTACTGCGTAAACACCCTTGAACTTATTGGCGACAATACTTACTCCGGCGCCGGAGCCACAGATAAGGATACCCTTTTTATATTCTCCCTGCTGAATAACCTTGGCAAGCGCAGCCGCAGCCTGAGGATAAAGGATCTTCTCGTCGGGAGACTTCTGACCGACATCCAAAATCTCATGGCCCTGCTGTTTAAGATATTCAAGAACAGCTGCTTTAAGCGGATATCCGGCAAATTCACAAGAAATTACTATTTTCATTTTATTCCTCCTTATACAGTTATGCTTATTGGGCTGATAATTAGAGTAGTGATATATTAATAAAATAGTAATATATGACACTGATTAGATTATAGCACACTGTTTCTGAGTATGCAACAAGTATAAAAAATGGCCGGCTAAAGCCGATTAAACTGTAGTAGATGACCAGAAATCACTGAAATCAATACAGAGTTGTCTATATATTAATGTTAATATACACAAAAATTCGACGCTTTGATGCACGAAAATAATAAAAAATTACTAATTCGCTATTGCGCAATTCTGCAAAATGATATATCATAATGGTAATATATCAATAATTATTTGATATATCACATCATCACTATTATATTTTTTATTTAGGAGGAGTAAGATGAAAAGACTATTAGCTGTTCTATTGGTTCTGAGCATGTCAGTAGCGCTTATCGCTTGTGGATCACAACCGGCTGCGCCTGCACAAAGCAGTGTTGCTCCGTCACCTTCAACATCCGCAAGTCCGTCCCAGTCCAGCGAACCAGCGGCAAAACCTAAAAAAGTAGGTATCTCAGCGGTTCACTACACAAATTCCTGGAACATTACCAACACTGAGGATGCAATTAAAGTATTCGAAGCTGCAGGATATGAAGTTGTTTGGAATGAAGCCAAGAACGATACCGCAACACAGGTTTCGAATGTTAATGACCTTATAGCTCAGGGTATTGATTATTTATTGATCAAGCCCAAAGAAGAAGAAGGTCTTGTACCTGCAATGGAAGCTTGTAAAAAAGCAGGTGTAAAGGTTATCCTTATGGACCGTACCGTTAGAGGCACACCAGGGGTTGACTTCGTAACAGGTATCAGAACAAATGCAACAGAGGGCGGCAGAAGAGTTGCTCAGTGGGTTGTTGACAATTTCCCGAATGGTTGCAACATTGTTGAGATTACCGGTACACCTGGAGCAACAACCAGTATCGAACGCGCAAGCGGTTTCAGAAGCGTTATCGAGAAAGATTCAAAATATGTGATCCTCGATTCACAGGTTGGTAACTTCATGCGTTCTGACGCGCAGACTGCTGCAGAGAACCTGATTCAGGCTTATGGCAATAAGATAGATGTCATTGTTTCCCAATCCGATGAAATGACATTCGGTGTACTGCAGGCAATTGACGGAATGGGTCTTACACCAGGAAAAGATATAATCGTTGTATCAATTGGAGACGGTAGCTCGGCAATGCTTGATGAAGTTATCGCAGGCAGAGTGGCAGCCGTTTCAGAATGCACACCTTATCTTGCACAAACAGCACTTGAAGTTGTAAAGAAAATAGAAGCCGGTGAACCGGTAGAACCGAATATGTGGGCTAATGACCGTTTCTTCACTATAGAAAATGCAGCTGAGGAACAAGCAAGAGCAACATGGTAAGAAATTTTTACCTTCTGATAGTGTACTTATAATATTAACTTGAGCGAATAGTCCAATGAGATTACTTAATCTTGTAATGTTATATCTTATTGGACTATTCGACTTTAAGTACAGGACATATGCTTTGATTTCCATATTGATGGATTACTGATCATTAAACTGATTTTAAAATCAATTTATTAAATTATTGTGTTATTGGAACATAAAGCCGTACGATTACTCGAGAATTTTAGTGTTGATTATTTATGAGACACAGTAGATATATGCAGTATTCATAAAGTGAGGAGGTCCTCAGGTGGAGCAAAACACGTTATTACTTGAAATGACCAATATTTCAAAAACATTTCCGGGTGTAAAAGCTCTTAAAAATGTAAATTTCAGTGTAAGAAAAGGGGAAGTCATGGGACTGCTGGGTGAAAACGGAGCAGGAAAATCAACCCTTATCAAGATAATTACCGGATATTATCGTCGTGATCCTGGTGAAGGACAGATGATATTTGATGGAAAACCGGTTAATCCTGCCAACACATTGGAAGCCCAAAAGCTGGGTATAAGCACGATATTCCAGGAACTGAACCTAAGTCCTTTTCTCAGCATTGCTGAAAATATATATCTTGGCAACGCGCCGATGAAAAATGGTTTTATTGACTGGAAGACAATGAACGCAAATGCAAAAAAGGCAATGTTGGATTTAGGAGTTGATGTTGACGTTACACAGCAATTGCAGATGCAAAGTACTGCGATTCAGCAGCTGACAGCCATAGCGCGCGCTCTGTCAATCGATACGAAGCTCTTGATCATGGACGAAGCAACATCCTCATTGGACAACAATGAGGTTGCCAGATTGTTTGAAGTGGTTCGAAGGCTGAAACAACGCGGGATCTCAACTATATTCATTACTCATAAGCTGGATGAAGTATACCAGATATGTGATCGCGGAACTATCTTCAAAGACGGGGAATTTGTTACATGTAAACCCTTAAGCGAGCTTCCCAAGCTTGATCTTATCTCTCTCATGATAGGCCGGGACGCCAGGGAAATTCTTAATAAAAAGAAAGAGTATAACAAAGAGAAACTGAATGCTGACACTTTTGTGGAAGCAAAGAATATCAGAAAGGCAAATCGGCGTCTTAATGGTATTAATATCGAAATCCGCAAAGGGGAAGTTGTCGGTCTTGCCGGGTTACTTGGTTCAGGCAGAACTGAGCTTGCAAAAGTTTTGTTTGGTGACGACCAGTACTATGAAGGCGAGATATTCTTAAACCATATGGCTATTAAGTTCAGGAACCCCAACCATGCTATAAGGAAGGGTTTCGCATTTTGTTCAGAAGACAGAAAAACCGAAGGTATTTTCCCCTTTATGAGCGTTCAGGATAATCTGACAATGTCTTTACTGGGCAGAATATGTAAATTCGGTATTCTGAATAAAAAAGAGCAAAAAAGAATAACTGAGGAATATATCAAAAAGATTAAAATCAAAACACCGTCCGGACAGACAAAAATCAAGGATCTAAGCGGCGGGAATCAGCAAAAGGTGATCCTTTCCCGTTGGCTTGCAATGAAACCGGACCTTATTATTCTTGACGAGCCAACACGAGGAATTGATGTAGGCGCTAAGGGCGAGATTGAAGACCTGATCAAGGCCATATCAGATGAAGGAATCAGCGTAGTTTATATTTCATCGGAGCTTGATGAGCTGGTCAGAGGTTGTGACAGGGTAGTCATTCTCAATGAAGGGAAAGCGGTCAAAGAGCTTGTTCATGAAGAAATAAGCCGTGAAAACATCATGGCTGCAATGGCTTTGCATGGAGTTAAATAGGGAAAAACGCTAACTGTTGGAAAGGAAGAAAACCATATGACACGAACTATTCAAGCGCCAAACAATTTGGCTCCGTCCAATAAAAGAAAGCTTACAGTCAGGGAAGTTTTTATAGAGTATGGCGCAGCAATTGCTTTAGCTACATTGATTTTAATTAATGTAATTTTTACAAAGAACTTTTTGTCAATAAGTACTTTGCTTTTGATTATTAAACAGTCAACACCCATCCTGTATTTGACAATAGGCATGACTATTGTAATATCAGCCGGAGGTACAGATATTTCAGCAGGTTCAATGATGGCCTTTTGCGGGCTGATTGTAGCGATGGGGATGAAGGCAGGCATTAATTTTATAGTTTCATGTATCATTGGATTGATTGCATGTTGCTTAATTGGTGTCTTTAATGGACTGATTATTGCAAAAACCGGTGTTCAGCCTATAATACATACTCTTGTAATGCAGATTGTTATGCGGGGAGTAACCGTTTTATTGGCAAAATCGACTGTTTTCGTTCTTACTTCATATCCGGAAATCAAGTTTCTGGGGCTATACAGGTTCGGCGGCAAAGTACCGGTCCAAACCATTTTCTTTATAATTATAGTCATAATAGGTATATTTGTTGTCAATAAGACTACCTTCGGCAAGTACGTTGAGGCCATCGGCGGAAGTTACAAGGCAGCCCGGCTTACAGGTATCCGGACCGTTGGAGTAATGGTTGCCGTGTACGTTGTATCCGCGCTTCTTGCAGGATGCGCCGGTATACTTGAGATGGCTCGAAATGGAGCGCTGGACCCTAACGAACTTGGGAAATTATATGAACTTGACGCTATAGCAGGTGTTGCCATCGGCGGTACATCAATGAAGGGTGGTAAAGCACGGGTTATTGGTTCCATCATGGGCTGTGTGATCATGATAATGATTGGAACAACCGTCAACATGAACGGGATCCCGTTTGCCGCATCCAACATTATAAAGGCGTGCGTAATCATCTTCTCGCTTGCTATACAGCGTGAAAAAGCAGTTTAATGGGAGGTAAAATTATGAATAATCAAAGTTCAATACAAACAAAGGTTGGGAATTTCATAAGCAACAATACCTCCTTTATTGCTATTGTTGTACTTATGATCTTTGGCGGTATAACATATGGCGGCACTTTTTTGAATTATAAGATGAATATAATAAATGTTCTTCATATGGCTTCCATGATTGGTATCATGGGTGTCGGAGTGAATATGTGCTTCTTTATCGGAGCGCGTGATTTGTCGGTTGGGGCTGTTGCGGCAGCTGCCAGCATGATTACGGCGCTGTTAAGTCCTTATGGTTTTATTCCGAGCCTTTTGGGCGGATTAGCCGTGGGTGCCTTCTTTGGCTTAATTAACGGATATATTGTATCAAAATTCCAGGTCCAGCCGTTTATAGCCACTCTGGGGACACAATTGGCGGCCCGCGGAGTTGCGCTCCTGATAAATAAAGAGCTTTCCATTAATATTTCAGAAAGAGCGACTATATTAAAAGCGGTCGGTAATCACAGTATTGCAGGACTTCTTCCGGTCCCGACGGCAATATTTTTATCACTCATCCTTATCCTTACCGTTGTGATGCTCAAGACACCTTTCGGCAGAGCGGTTTATGCAGTTGGCGGTAATGAAGAAGCGGCAGAAATGATGGGAATTCGTGTATCCAAAATAAAAATGGCTGTTTTCTTGATAAGCGGTCTTACAGCTGCGCTGTCAGGTATCGTTCTTGCAGGCCGTATTAACGCAGGGCAGCCGACAGCCTGTGAAGGATGGGAAATGACCATTATGGCCGCAGTTGTTATAGGCGGTACGAACGTTCGAGGCGGTACGGGAAAAATCCACGGTATATTCTTTGGAGCTTTATTCGTGCAGTTTATTACAAACCTGATCAATCTTAACGGGCGCATCAGCGCGTACTGGAAAGACATCATAACCGGTATTATACTTTTGGTTGCGGTTCTTGCCCAGGTATACAGCGACAGGAAAAAGGAACGTATAAAGAATACCGTCAAAAAGGAGGTTGCCACAGCGTGAAATACTGCATTGCGATTGGCAAGGAAACTTCTCCCTCCACACCATTATTATTGGCCGGTGATTTTGTCAGGAACATGGAAATTGCAAAAGAATTGGGTTACGACGGTGTGGAGATCCACACCCCGAACCCTGAAGAGCTTGATATTGACAGGATAAATGAAGCAAGAAAACGGCTTGATATGTTTGTAGCTACCATAGGTACAGGCATGATCTACGGAAAATATGGCCTGCATCTTATGGATGAAAATCAGGATAATTGCGTCCGTCTTATGGGAATGCTTAAAAGCTATATTGACATTGCCGCACAGATAGGGAGCAAGGTTACCATTGGCAGTGTTAAGGGGAATGTGCCGAAAGGCGGCGACAGGGAAAAACACTTGGAAATCATGGGTAATAACCTGAAAAGTCTGTCGGAATACGCTGCGGCCAGGGGTGTATACATTTTGCTGGAAGCCACCAACCGCTTCGAGAACAATGTATTGAATACAGCAAGAGAAGTTGTCGAGATGATTAAAAGATATGATTTAAAGAATACCCAGGTATTGATGGATAGTTTTCATATCAATATTGAAGAACGCTCTCTGAAAGATTGGCTGAAGGATGCCGGAGAATATCTGGGGCATATCCACTTTGGCGATAATACACGGATGTATCCCGGTTCGGGAGCTTTCAACTTCGATGCTTTCTGCGGAAATATCATAGAATCCGGTTACTGCGGCGTATTATCGGTAGAATGTTTTCCGCTGCCAGACGGGATGACTGCCGCAAAAGAAACTATTGCATTTTTCAAAAGACATTTTGGTTCACATTAAGGAGGATAAAATGGTTATAAACGCACCTTCACTGGCAAATATCAATCTGCTTGACTTTGGGCAGCAGGTAAGAGAACTTTATGAGGCCGGAGTACGGTTCTTCCATGTAGATTTGATGGATGGGCATTACGTTAATAATCTGTGCTTTCCAACAAGTGTCGTGAAAAATTTAAAGGAAAGGTATCCGGATTGTATAGTAGAGGTACATCTGATGGTGGACAATCCTATGGCTTACATTGAGACTCTCAAAAATTACGGGGCTGATTATGTCGCGTTCCATTGTGACAGTACAAGCTTTGTAAGACGTACCATTACTACTATTCAGAATGCCGGTATGAAAGCAGGTGTAGTAATTAATCCTTCCCAGAGAATTGATATCATTGAACCATACGCTAATCTGCTTGACTATGTCATCTTTATGGCCGTTGAACCGGGTTTTGCCGGACAAAAATTTCTTCCCGGTTCCATGGAGCGCCTGGCAGAGTTAGCACGTTTCCGCAAGGAAAAGGGCCATAGTTTTAAGATACTTATTGACGGCGGAGTCAATTATGACATAGCCGCCGAATGTGTCAGAAATGGCGCTGACATGCTAGTAACCGGCATTTATATGGTGTTTGAGCAGCCTGATGGTATAAAAGGCGCCTGCCGGCGTTTTGAAGAAACGTTGAAGGATGTTGAATGCTGTATTTAGAAGCTATCAATACATTGGAGAACTCTGATATTTGGTTTATAATTTAATAATAGAGTCTCCTGTATTTTTTTGTAAATTATTTTGTTGTATATAACAGCAAAGAACGTTATAATTCTGTTGAGGTGAACTAGATTGCTTGAAATGTGGGAAAGAAATCCAAAGGAGCGCTCGAAAGAATACGTAAAGCGTGTGCTCCTACACAATATAATCAGTTTACAACTTAAACCAGGCGAACAGATTCAGGAAACACATATTTGTGATTTATTTCAAGTGAGCAGGACACCGGTACGTGAAGCTTTGATCGAGCTGGCACAACTCCGGTTAATAGATATTTATCCGCAAAAAGGCACATACGTTTCTTTGATCGATTTAACGCTTGTTGAAGAAGGACGATATCTTAGAAGCGTGTTGGATTCTGATTTGGCGGCGATGGCCTGCGAGAAGATAGATGAGAAGTATCTTGATAAAATGCATGAAAATATCGTCCTGCAGACCTATTATGAAAGTAAGGATATAGATAAATTTATGAAACTGGATGATGAGTTTCATAAGATTATATATATGGCCTGCGGTAAGTCGTATTTATATGAGGTATCAAGAAATGCTTCGCTGCACTTTGACCGTATAAGAAAGCTCAGGCTGTTGGTACAATACCCGCTGAAAGTTAAGGATTCACATGAGAAAATAATGACGGCAATTGAGAATAAAAACAAACAAATGGCTTATGACACCATGAAAGGCCATCTGGGTGCGGAAATATATGACATGGATATTTTTGATCCGTATAAAGAATATTTTGCGCACTCATCAAATGAAAAAGTTATGCACTGGTAATTTAAAAAGATGCTGTTTTAAGAATAAGGAAAATACAATTCTGAGACCATTATATGGTCTCAGAATTTTTATTGCATATTGTCATACACAGCTTTAATAATAATCCTTCCAGTGATTTCGGATGAGATTATGGTTTAAGACAGTCCAATAATTACTGGCTTATTTGATGGAATCACAAAGTAAGGCAAGATGCCTGCCTAAATGCTTTTCCAATAGTTCTGCGTAAAACTCGGCATTTTCTCTCAGGATACGATAAAACCTGTTTTTAAACCTGAATGAACCGTCATCATTCGTGGCTGAAAGGATAAGGCCGTAGGTAATATGGATCAGCTGCCGCGAATCGTTGTTGTTGAACAAAAGAGGAAGCTCACTGTCGGTCAGCTCATTTATATCAGGTATATTATTGAGATTGGTTGTAACATGGTAGTATCTTATGGCCTCATTGAATACTTCAATGGCATAGGAATGAATTTCCCTGTAAAATGCCGGATGTTTTATTGCTATAAGTTTCACAGCTTCAAGCCAACTGGTTCCTGCTGTTTTCAAATGGAATACCCCGTGTGTTTTCTCACCTATTGCAGGAAAAACTGAGAACTTGTCAGAACCGGAGTGGACACTTATTTTATATCCGAAATGTCTGGCAATTGCGGCATGGATATCGAATTCTTCCTCAAACTGCTTAAGGTCTCCTATATAATCTATCCCTTTTTGAAATTCTCCGCAAAAACGAGGAGCCATGGTGGCAAATGAGATGCCTGCCATAGTAAGCTCATTTGCAACAAAAAAATGTTGAAGAGGAGTTGTTGGGGTGGCGGTTTCATCTATGGATATTTCGAAATCAACACCCGACGGTTTAATATACTCATTGTAAATTCTCCTGATGTATTCAATGGCTCTGCCGTAAATCAGCACCATACGTTTTAAGGACCTTTCATCGAAATATAATGAGTGTCCCTCAATGTTGAATGTTTTGTCCAGATATCGATTTTCGATCACAGGATCAGAAATATATTCGGCACGGACTTCATCGTCGCTTAAGTTTTCTATATCATTCCTGATGTATTCGCTGCAGTCAAGGGTTATCATTGTAAAGCCGGATTTTAAGGCATATTCTATTTCTTCTGGCGTTTTCAGATGATCGCCGTCAGCAATGAACCCTCTGGTGAAATTCTCCCTGAATACAGCAAATGTAACGCTATCCAGGACGTCATCATAAGTTCGATGAGTTAAATTAAGCTCACGTATGGACTGCTGAGCGAAAACCGGAATAACATCATATTTTTCAATTGCCCGGATATGTCCGATACACGCAGTGCCGAGTCTGTCTCCCATACCGAAGGTCCTTTTGCTCTTGAGTGCAGCAACAGGAGCGGTATACGGAAACAGTTTCCGAAGGACTTCAGCATTTTTGTGAGTAAGAGCTGCCTTGTAATAACTGATTCCATTTTCGGTATACTCTATTGCGTCAAAACCTGGATTCCCGTTGATTGAAACAAAAATGTCTTCTTCTCCTGCGTCAGCCATTAATATTGTAATTCCGGATATTTCATTGACTGATTTTTCATAAATTCTTAAATCGGATAAAAAGGGAAAGGACCTGTATTGCTCCAGCTTATTATTAGTCTTGTCCATAGATAGCTCCTGTTACTCCGCAATTTTTATATAACTTGCATATTATTATGGGCTGGTATAATATATTAATAGATAAGTAATATATTATTATAATATTACAATAACACTTTTACTTGAGGTTTGCAATAAAAACTGATTGAATCGGAGGGTATGCATGAGGATTTTTGATGTTACCAAAACCCTGAATAACGGAGTAAAAATACCGGTATTGGGGCTTGGTGTATTTAAATCAGGCCAAAATACAAAAAGAGCGGTCGAATATGCCATTAATATAGGGTACAGGCATATCGACACAGCGGCTGTCTACGGGAATGAGGACCAGGTGGGAGAAGCCGTCAAGTCCGCCGGTATAAACCGAAAAGATATATTTATAACAACCAAGTTATGGAATGATGATATGCGTAACGGCACACAAAGACAGGCTATTGAAAAAAGCCTCGAACTTTTGAAGACAGATTATATTGATCTATATTTAATACACTGGCCGGTTAAAGGAAAGATCGCCGAATCCTGGGCTGTAATGGAGGAGTATTATAAAAAGGGTGTTTTGCGCGCAATCGGTGTCAGTAATTTTCTGGAGAGTCACTTAGACGAACTTTTGTCATACGCAAGTATCATTCCGGCGGTTAACCAAGTAGAATGCAGTCCTTTTCTTACTCAGGAACCCTTGACTGAGTACTGTGTGAAAAAGGGGATCGCTGTGGAAGCCTGGTCTCCTCTGGCAAAAGGCGTTGCTTTAACAAATGAAGTTATACTTGAAATAGCGAAAAAGTACAATAAAACAGCTGCCCAGATTATTATCCGCTGGCATATCCAAAACGACAGGATTGTGATTCCAAAATCGGTTCACGAAGAAAGGATCCTTTCAAATTCCCTGGTAGATGATTTTGAACTTACGATTGAGGATATGAACAGGATTTCAGCGCTTAATGAGAACAGGCGGATGGGATCAGACCCGAATAATTTTAATTTTTAATAGTCGAGGGGACAAAATATTATAGCGATTGCGGGTCTTAAGCTTGTTTTGACCTGTAAAAAATTTTTGTTCTGGTTTGTAAGAAATCAATATGGGTAAAAAATTGAAGGATACTCTAAGGATATGCTGACAGATCCTGGACAATTATAGCTGCAAAAACATCCGGGATGCCAGCTTAAGGTAAATAGGATGAAAAGAGGCTTAATGTTATGCAGATCTTAGTTCTTGAATCAAGCACTTCCAACTCAAAAGCGCTGCTGTACAGCACTGAAGCCGGAGTAATGGATATGGCCGTCGTGGAGTATTTGCCGGAGAACAACTCCAACGGGACTCAGGATGCTGAAGGCGTTTTCCGGCAGACTGCAGAATTGGGCAGGAGACTTTGCGAAGGGCATAAAATAGATTTGATAGTTCTGGGTAACGCCTTTCACAGTGTTTTACTCTGTGACCGAAATATGAAACCGGTAACCAGGGTATACAGCTGGGCTTGGACAGAACCTTCGGAACTATGTAATCGTCTGCGGGAAGATAAGGAATATACATTAAAGTATTATAAAAATACCGGCTGTATGGTGAATGCCATCTATCCTGCATTCAAGCTGCTGTATTTTAAGGAAAAGGGATATCCCATGAGGGATTATTATATTTTCGGACAAGGCGACTACAACACTTTCAGGCTTACAGGACAGCGGATAGTTACCGATTGCATGGTTTCCGGGAGCGGACTTTTAAATATTCATACAAAAAAATACTACACCGATATTTTGGATCAGATAGGCATCACAGAGGATCAACTGTGCAGGCTTGTAACCTATAAAGAAACAGTTCCCCTGTCAAAAGAAGGCGCCGAATTATTGGGACTTCAGACTGGGATTCCGGTAATGCCCCCCTGCGGTGACGGCGCCCTTAACCAGGTGGGAGTAGGCGCATTAAAAGAGGGAGTTATGACTTTTTCGGTAGGCACCAGTGCCGCCTTAAGACTGACGACCCATAAACCGTTGATCCCGGATGAGCCCAGTACATGGTGTTACCTTTCTCCGGTAACCTGGATGAGCGGAGCTGCTACATCAGGCGCCTGCAACAGCACTGACTGGTACAAGGAGAATTTCTATAATCTTAGTTATTCCGATATCGAGAAAAACAGCAGTGATGTTAAAGATACCCCGATTTTTCTCCCATTCCTGTTCGGAGAGAGGTGCCCGGGATGGCAGGATGAAAGAAAGGGAGCTTTTGTAAATATACAACCTCATCATAACAACAGGGATTTTTATTGCGCGGTGCAGGAAGGAATCCTGTTTAATTTATATCAGTGCTATAAAGTCCTCTGTAGGTTGAACGGTACACCCGGCAGGATCATTCTGTCAGGCGGTATTGTGCATTCGGTCTTCTGGACACAAATGTGCGCAGATATTTTCGGCGCTGATATGGAGATCCCTGAAATAGGTCAATCGTCATTGATGGGGGCAGTCGTATTGGGCCTTGAAAAATTAGGGTATATCAGAGACCTTAATGACTTTTCGTTTCCTGTTAAACGGATAGTCCGACCAAATCCCGACAAGAAGGAATTCTATGCCCGGAAATTTGAAGAATACATGTACTGGTATAATAAGCTGAGCAGTCATTGATTGTGTTTTAACGGTAAATATCAGGGGGGGTAACAAATACAGAAAAAGTAATATTATAAATCAAATAAAATGGGATATTTACCGTTGTAACCAAGAGAGAGCAGTTACTGATTTATGAGGAGTGGAAAAAATGAAAAAAATATTAATAACACCAAGATCATTCGGGAAAACAGATAAGTCTGTATTTGATTTAATAAAAAATGCCGGGTATGAACCTGTCATGAATCCGTATGGCAAGATTTTGACCAAGGAGCAAATGATTGAGAATATCTCTGATGCAGTAGGTGTTATTGTCGGTGTCGATCCTCTTGATAAGGATGTGATAGATGCCGCGCCCTACCTTAAGGCTATAGCCAAATACGGCGTGGGGACCGATAACATCGATACGGAATATGCGAAAGAAAAAGGTATCCCGGTATCGATAACCAGGGGTGCAAATACCAATTCCGTTGCAGATTACGCTTTTGCTCTTATGTTGGCGGTAGCAAGAAAGGTTACCCTTATTAACGATATGTGTCATGAAAAAAACTGGACAAAAGTAATCGGCGCTGACGTATACGGGAAGACTCTGGGGATCCTTGGATTGGGAGCGATCGGCAAAGGTGTTGCCAAAAGAGCTTCCGGATTTGATATGAAGGTATATGCATATGATATTTTCTGGGATGATGAATACGCTGAGAATAATAATATCGAATATGCCACACCCCAAAAAATATTTGAGACCTGCGATTTTATCAGCCTTCATCTGCCTCTTACCGACGAAACCCGCAATATAATCAATGCCAATTCCCTTTCTGTGATGAAGCCAAATTGTATAATCATCAATACTGCCAGGGGAGGGTTAATAGATGAAGCTGCACTGGTTGCGGCATTGAAAAACGGGACTATTCTCGGTGCGGGATTGGATGTATTTAATCATGAGCCGCCTGAAGACGATGAAATATATAAACTGGACAATTTGATCATGGGCTCTCATTGTGCTGCGTCTTCAATCGGGGCTTCGGAAGAAATGAGCCGTATGTCGGCGACGAATCTGATTGAAGATTTGAAAAGAGTATCATAAATCTGAGTGATTATTACATTTTGATTTCATTTAGCAAAAACCTGATAAACAATGCAAGTTTCTCCTTGGTGTGGACATTCTATATTGGAAAACAATCCAAGGAGGAGATGCGCAATGTTTAAAAAAGCTATGGTTTCACTGTTGAGTATTTTGCTGCTTGCGGCAATAATTGTCGCACTGACAAGCCCCAGTTCTGTTATGGCGGCTGCGGGGCTGACAGGCTCCCGGGGAGGATTTTTTGACAGGGTAGAAACCCGGACCCTGAATACTATTAAGGAAGGCCTTGAAAGTCTGGCCAAAAAAATGAACATAAATGACAAGCTTTCATATGTGTCCGAAGACGGGATTGCCAATGTGATTGCCAGTAAGGACCGCAAAGAAATATCGGTGAATATATCTGTTGACGGCAGCAAATTATCTGAATCCACATGTAAGGATTACAGTAAGGTAAACACTCTGGCAAAAGAATATCTGAAACCGGTTCTGGATGAAAAACAAACTATGGGGCTATGCTCGCTGTTCTTTGGTGATGCCTATGACAAATACAAAAAAGGTATAAAAAAAATAGAGCTTGTAAAAAAACAGGAAGGTATCAGTGTTGAGTGTATAGGAGACGTCAGCTCAGGCAAGTTGAATATCACAATAAAGGGTTCTCTGCCTGAACAGACATCTCTTTGGGACAGACTAAAAGAGAAACTGTTTTCAAAATAAATTATATACAAAAGTTAAGAAAAAACTTTGCCAATATATATGAAGAGAAAGCAGCTTAACCGGCTGCTTTCTACTTGTGGATATACTTTACCACCATCATTTTTACCAACTGTAATTAAAGACTTTCGATTTCAGCCGGGTATTCCAATCCCCATTCTTTTCTGAAACCGTCCATTTGTTTCATGATCCTGATAATCTCGCTGTGGGGCATTTCAGGGCATTCGTTATGTCCGTTTTCGATAGCATTGATTACTGACTCTACCTGGTATTCAAATCCGGTAATCTGCTCTGGCGCCGGGTAAGTAGCCACAACTTCCCTATCCAGGTTATATACTTTGATTAATTCAGGGTTATTGATGTTTTCAACCACCAGGCACCCCTTATCACCATAAACAACGCCCTGGCGATTTGTCTGGGCTATTACGCTGAAATGCAGGACCGCAAGTACTCCGTTTTCATAGCAGAGGGTAACGCTTCCGGATGCGTCAACACCTGTGTCGGTAAAGGTACAGATGGACGAAGATTTTGCGACTTTATCTCCCAATACCATTGCGGCAAAGTTGAGAGTATAGACTCCTACATCCAACAGAGCGCCTCCTGCCAGCGCGGGATTAACGATTCTCTCCTTGTGGGTCACTATATAGCCTAAATCTGCGGTCAATAGCTTGATATTCCCTATAGCTCCGCTGTCAATTATTTCATTTATGGTTTTTGACATCGGCATATATCTTGTCCAAATGGCTTCAGCTATTACAAGATTTTTTGACCTTGCAAACTCAATAAGTTTTTCGGCCTGCGCAGCATTGGTTGTAAAGGATTTTTCGCATAAGACATGTTTACCATGCTCAAGGCACATCATGGAATGCCTGTAATGATGGGAATGAGGCGTTGCCACATAAACCAGATCGATTTCCGGATCCTTAAGCATCTCTTCATATGAGCCAAATGCTTTCTGGAAATTGTATTTCTTTGCAAGATTACTTGCCCGGGTCAAATCTCGCGAAGCAACACCATAAGGAATTATCTGCGGCATATGAATAACTGTGGAAGCCATTTTCTCAGCTATATCACCCGCTCCGAGAATTGCGAATTTATACTGTCGCATTATACTACCCCCTTATTTTTGGAATAATTATCATGTTTTATTGTAGTCATAACAATTAAGATAAGTCAATGCACCATGAATAATAATACCTCGCAAGATACGCTATTAAACGCACTTTGCATTAAGAACAGATGTTTGTTAAAATATAATGGCAATATATCATTCCTGGTAATGTAATATAATTTGCATTGAATGATTAAAATATGTGAAAATACTTTATAGAAAAAGAATAGAGTAAGATACATTTGATAAAATAAAACTTTACCAGCATTAGGAGTGAAAAAATGTCGGCCGGACAAAAGAAAAACTATGGAAACGAAAGTATAACGTCATTAAAGGGAGCTGACAGGGTCAGGCTAAGACCGGCAGTAATATTTGGGTCTGATGGATTGGAAGGCTGCCAGCATTCTTTCTTTGAGATTTTATCCAATTCAATTGACGAGGCCAGAGAAGGATACGGAAAATTGATCCGTGTAATCAGGCATAAAGATCATTCTATAACCGTGGAAGATCAGGGGCGGGGCATTCCCCTGGACTATAATCAGAAAGAACAGCGGTATAACTGGGAGCTTGTTTATTGCGAGCTGTATGCCGGAGGGAAATACTCCAATAATACCGGCGAGAATTATGAATATGCTCTGGGTCTGAATGGTCTTGGCGCCTGCGCCACCCAGTACAGTTCAGAGTATATGGATGTAACGGTTTATCGCGATGGATATAAATATGAGCTTCATTTTGAAAAAGGCAATAATATCGGCGGCTTGAAAAAAACCAAATGCAATTATGAACATACCGGCACCATTCAAACCTGGAAGCCGGATCTGGAAGTTTTTACTGATATAAAGATCCCTGTGGAGTATTTCAGGGATGTTTTAAGAAGACAAGCCGTAGTTAATGCCGGGCTGGTATTTGAATTCATTGATGAAGAGTCGGGAACAACTGAGCGATTTGTATATGAAAACGGCATAGCCGATTATGTGGCTGAACTTAACCAGGACAAGGGAATAGCAAAGCCCTGTTATTTTGAAGGATCGGCCAGGGGAAGAGACCGTGAAGACAAACCCGAATATAAGGTCAAGATGGAGATAGCCTTTTGTTTTAATAATGAAATCAATACGATACAGTATTATCATAATTCCAGCTGGCTGGAATACGGAGGTTCGCCGGATAAAGCGATACGGGCGGCTTTTGTGTATGAGATCGACAAATACTTGAGGAATAATAATAAGTACAATAAAAACGAAAGCAAAATCACCTTCAGTGATATTGAGGACAGTCTCATACTAATTACCAATACTTTTTCAACCATGACCAGCTATGAGAATCAGACCAAGAAAGCTATCAACAACAGGTTTATCCAGGAATCCATTACTGATTTTCTAAAACAACAGCTGGAAATATATTTGATTGAGAATAAAGAAGAAGCCGAGAAAATCGCGGCGCAGGTACTGATAAACAAGCGAAGCCGTGAGTCAGCTGAAAGAGCGCGAGTAGACGTGAAAAAGAAGCTCGGCGGAACCATGGATATTTCCAGCCGGGTCAAGAAATTCGTAGATTGCAGAAGTAAGGACGTAAATAAAAGAGAGCTTTACATAGTGGAAGGCGATTCAGCTTTAGGCTCGGTAAAAATGGGAAGAGACAGTGAATTCCAGGCTGTTATGCCTGTAAGAGGGAAAATCCTTAATTGCCTTAAGGCAGATTACAGCGGTATCTTCAGAAGCGAAATAATCGTGGATCTTATAAAGGTCTTAGGATGCGGAGTGGAGATCAAATCAAAGCACAATAAGAACCTCGGATCCTTTGATTTTGACAGTCTTAAATGGAATAAGATAATTATCTGCACCGATGCAGACGTTGACGGGTACCAAATCAGAACTCTTATTTTAGCCATGTTTTACAGGTTAATGCCCACTCTTATAGAAAAAGGCAAGGTATATATAGCCGAATCACCGTTATTCGAGATAACTGCCAGAGGCAAGAGTTATTTTGCATACACCGAAAAGGAAAAGAATGAGATTTTAGAGAAACTTAAGGGCCAGAAGGTGACTATTCAAAGATCAAAGGGATTAGGTGAAAATGATCCCGAGATGATGTGGATCACCACAATGAACCCCGAAACCCGCAGATTGATCCAGGTGATGCCTGACGATGCCGAGAACACCCAAAAATTCTTTGATCTGCTTTTGGGTGATAACCTGCAGGGCCGTAAGGATTTTATTTCAGAATACGGGCATGAGTACATGGAATATATCGATGTATCATGAACCTATGGGAAGATTACCATAATACGTAATAATGGACGGATGCAAGGCTTCTCATTGAGATAAGCCGATCTGCTTCGAAGGAAAGACCACCGAGCAGTGACCTTATTGAAAATGAATGAGCGACCCGTGAGATGAAGACCCCTCGGCCGGGACATGACGGAGCGTAAGCGGAGGAATGTCATAAAACGGCGATATTGATTTTATGGACCTGGGTGCTTAAAGGCGTTCGAAATGAGATCCTTGCGCCCGTCCACGAGTTAACATAATGAAGCGGGTGCAAGGCTTCTCCTTGAGATAAGCCGATCTGCTTCGGAGGAAAGACCACCGCACGGTAACATTATTGAAAATGTATTAGCTGCCTGAACGAAGGAGAAAAACTATGGATAACAAACCTGTTGAACAAAAGATTGTGGATACCTTAAAGGTTAACTATATGCCTTACGCAATGAGCGTAATCGTTTCCCGCGCCATTCCTGAGATCGACGGTCTGAAACCCTCGCATCGGAAGCTTCTTTATACAATGTACAAAATGGGTTTGTTGAGGGGAGACAAGACAAAATCCGCAAATGTTGTGGGTCAGACCATGAAACTTAATCCCCACGGCGATACGGCCATCTATGAAACCCTGGTGCGTCTGACGACCGGTAATATGACTCTATTGCATCCGTTTGTTGAATCAAAAGGAAATTTCGGCAAAGTATACTCGCGGGATATGAGGTATGCCGCGCCAAGATATACCGAGGTCAAGCTTGCGGCCATAAGTGAAGAATTATTCAGGGATATTGACAGAAATACTGTAGATTTCGTCGACAACTATGACGGAACAATGAAAGAACCCGTGCTTCTTCCAGCAACATTCCCCAATATTCTTGTAAACCCGAATCAAGGAATAGCTGTCGGAATGGCAAGCAATATATGCAGCTTTAATTTGAGAGAGGTATGCAAAGCTACCATAGCATACATAAAAAATGATGATTTTGATTTATTGAAGTATTTAAAGGCGCCTGATTTTTCAACCGGAGGACAATTGATCCTGAACAAACAGGAGATGCGAAAAATATATGCTACCGGAAAAGGCTCATTTAAAATCAGGGCTAAATATCGATATGATAAAAAGAACAGCTGCATAGAGATATATGAGATACCCTATACCACATCCTCAGAAGCGATAATTGAGGCTATTGCCTCCATTATTAAATCCGGGAAAATAAAAGATATAGTCGATGTAAGAGATGAAACCGATCTGGAAGGACTTAAGATAACGGTTGATATAAAGAGAAACAGTGATCCTGATGAAATAATGAATAAGCTTTTCAAGCTTACTCCGCTGCAGGACAGCTTTGGCTGCAATTTTAACGTATTGATCGGCCAGAAACCTATGGTTCTGGGTGTGCTGGAAATACTGGATCATTGGATACAGTTCAGGATGGAATGTATCAGAAGAAAATCGGAATTCGAAATTAAAAAGAAGAGTGAAACTCTCCACCTGTTGAAAGGGCTTTCCAAAATACTTCTGGATATTGACAAAGCAATCCGGATAATTCGGAATACCGAGCAGGAATCCCAGGTAGTGCCGAATCTAATGGAAGGTTTCGGGATCGATAATGCTCAGGCTGAGTTTATAGCCGAAATAAAGCTCAGGAATTTAAACCGGGAATATATTTTAAGACAGACGGCCGATATTGAAAAGCTTAAAAACGAAATTGAAGACTTGAAGGATATCGTGGCGCATGATGCCAGGGTGTTGGACATTATATGCAGCCAGTTGGAGGAAGTCTCCAAAAAATACGGACAGGACAGAAAAACCGAGATCATTGATGAAGAACATATTGAGGAGGTAACTGACGACAATCTCATAGAAGATTATAATGTCCGGATGGTTTTGACTGATGAAGGCTATATTAAAAAAATACCCTTGATATCTCTTAGATCTTCCGGCGAGCATAAGCTTAAGGATGATGATTTCATCATACAGGAAGCCGATACTCACAATAAGGCGGAATTGCTTTTATTCTCCAACAAATGTGTGGTTTACAAAGCAAAAGTATACGAGTTCCCTGACGGTAAGGCAAGCCAGTTGGGTGAATATCTGAATAATATATTGAACCTGGAGCCGGGAGAAAAAATAATAAAAATGCATCCCACCGATGATTTCAGGGGATATTTCCTTTTTGCCTATGAAAACGGGAAAATGTCGAAAATTCCTGTATCCAGTTATGAAACCAAGACAAACAGAAAGAAACTTTCCAATGCTTATAACGATCTGTCTCCACTGGTTGATATATTCTACCTGGAAGAGGACAAGGACTTTGTTGCCTTCAGCAGCATAGACAAGGTATTGGTTTTCAACACTTCCCAGATTAATCCGAAAACTACACGTGATTCTCAGGGAGTTTGGGTACTAAAGTCCAAGAAGGGCAGTACACTTAGAAAAATACTGCCTCTCAGCGAAGCCGGTTTAAAAGATCCTGAATACTACAGGGCAAATATCCCTGCCATAGGATACTATCTTAAGGAAGAAGACAAAGAGGACACCCAAATCGGTTTGTTTTAATTTTCAGACATTTTGAAATGTTGACTGTATTTATTCATGTAACCGGAGGAAAAGCTGATGGAGGATATTGTCCTTATCAAAAAATGCTTAAATGGACAAAAGGATGCCTATGAATTTCTGGTGACAAAATATAAAAACCTTGTTTACAGTATTGCTCTGAACACCCTGACAAATAAGAGCGATGCTGCCGATGTGACTCAGGAAGTTTTTTTGAAAGCATGGGCAAATCTGTCCAGTTATAATCCTGAGTTTACCTTCAAAACCTGGATTGCCAGGATTACAGTAAACCATTGCATTAACCTGAATTACAAAAGCCGACGAATGACAGCATGGGACGACGAGGAAATGGAAAAAATCACGACAGATGAAGATGATCCGGAAAAAGCTGCTTTAGACACCGAAAGACGAAATGACATAAGAAATGCAATAGACAGTCTGCCTGAGAAATACCGTATTATCGTACAGCTTTATCACCAACATTCATTAAGCTACGAAGAAATATGCAATGTTACAGGATATCCTATGAGTATTGTCAAGAACAGGCTTTACAGGGCGCGAAAAATGCTTGCCCAAAAACTTACTACATACTCGCAGAAGGCAGTTAATAAGGGGGAAGAAGCGTGGATTGCAAACAAGCCTGGAATCTGATGATGAAAAGCTTTGATAAGGAAATATCCAAGCTTCATGAAAATGAACTGAATACACACATAAATGAATGCGGCTCATGCAAGGCCATGTTCGATAAGCTTACCGAGACGTTTGTCTTTATGGAAACCTCTATAGGGCAGGCCCCAGCCGATATCGAGAAAAGAGTGATGACAAAACTGAATTCGGTAAAGCAGAAAAAGGATTTCCTCATGCCATACGTGATCTTCAACCTTATTGTATTTGGGGTAATTGTGGTATCCTGGCTTGACAATATACTGAAGATCGGCATATTTACATTTGCAAAAGACGTTTTTGATAAACTTGTCGCGGCTTACAATACATCAGTGGCGATTTTTGCAACTTACAGGAATTTCTTTAACACGTATTTTATAAGACCCACAATTAATATTGCAATAATCGCGGGTATAATCTACGGATTTTTAAGTATAGCATCATTTTTGCAGAAGATTCGCAGGCGCTATGTTTCTTAATGTTGAATCGGAGGTTATTGATTATTATGAAAAAAGGCTGGATTTTATTGATATGTTCGTTACTGGTGGTTTTTATACTGACAGGTACCGTGTTTGTCTATGCAGCTAATGAAAACCCGATGATCAAAGTCGGAGAAATCCATATGAGTGATTTTATTACCGGAGGCAGTACCGTAGTAAATAACGGAACTATTCAGGGAGACTTTATAGCCGGCGCACAGGTATTAAAAAATACCGGTATTGTTGAAGGTGATCTGATTGCCGGAAGTGCCGAAATGGATATAGACGGGCATATTAAGGGCAGTGTTCGTACAGGGGCGAGTAATGTAAGGATTTCCGCAGTTATTGATAAAAATGCCATGGTTTTTGCATCCAATATATTCATAGATAAGGATACGGAGATAAAACGCAATGCGTATTTGTTTGGCGCTGTTGTATCTGTCAACGGTAAGATATCAGGAGATACGGTTATATATGGAGGGGACGTAACACTTGGAGGCATCTTTGAGGGTAATGTAAAAATCAAAGATATGCAGGAAAATTCTGTCTTCAGGATGAATCCCGGAACAGTAATAAAGGGAAAACTTATCTATGAAGGAGTTACAAGGTATGAGATCCCTTCCGATGTGGAAGTGGGGGAATATGAGTATATCCATATCGAACCTGCAAGCAAAGGGAATCATATTAACAGGATCAATTTCTGGGACATTATCAAGACGATTTTTACAATGTTGGTCTATTATCTCTTTGCATTACTGTTGTATAAGCTGTTTCCAAGGTTCTTCCTTCGTTCCGGTGACTTTATTGAAGCAAAGCCTCTCACGGCAGCAGGTATAGGCATAGCTACTCTGGGGACCCTTGTGGCAGGGAGCTTGTTTTTGATATTGGTCCTTATTCTGACTATTATTATATTTAAAGGTTCGGTATTCTTATTCGGGTTATTGTTGTTTATTTTTGTATCGGTGGTTACGATTCTGTTTGCAGATATACCTGTATCGCTATGGCTTGGTAATGTTATAACAAGCAGGCAATCCAGTGTTCCTGCAAGATTGGCCATCGGAATAGGTACTATAACTGTCGTTAAGATCATCCTTAGTTTGCTGGCAACTGTCAGTCCGGTTGCGTCTGTCGTAGGCATACTGTCATTCGTGATTGGTGTTGCCATCTGGATATTCGGGACCGGAGCGATCATGAAAATTATTTTCGAAACTGGCAAGGCCGCGAATCTCCAGGCTGAGGCGGAAGAAACGGCGGCTGAGACAGGCGATTATACCGAATAAAGATTTTCAAAAAAGACCGTCGGGCAAACAGACGGTCTTTTTTAATACAATACTGTATCAGGCGGTTTGGGGTTTTCCATTGATATAAGCCGGCCTGATGGAAGTAGAGGCCGCCGAACGGTAACCTTATTCTAACGTTTTTGTTATATGTCCAACCCTATCCTGAATATCTTAATTATAAATATTGCATAGGGATGGGATAATGGATGATCGTGTTGGTAAAAAGGAAAAATGCTGTTCTTATTCTGCTTATACTGTTTTTATCGATCGCAATTTTCAGTATTGACGGGAGAACTTCACCGATTGCCGAAACTGTTAAGGAAAACACCGGACCGGTGGTAGTGGTGGACGCAGGACATGGAGGAGAGGATCCGGGGAAGGTAAGCAATTATTCCAGCCTGGCCGAGAAGGATCTGAATTTGAGAGTAGCGCAGCTGCTAAAGGATCTTCTGGAACAGGACGGTTATACTGTCTACATGACAAGAACCGAAGATAAACTTAATTATTCTCCCGGGACAAAGGATATTTATCAAAAACGCAAGCAGGATCTTACCGCAAGAAAACAGTTTATAGATCAATGCGGGGCTGATGTGGCTGTCAGCATACACATGAACAGTTATACGGATCCAAAGTATTATGGGGCACAGACATTCTATCCGCCTTCTTCCGCCGACAGTGAAAGACTTGCAAAAAGTATTCAAAATGCGCTGATCGAAGTTTGTGACAATAATAACAGAAGGACGGCATTAGTAAAGAAAGAGCGGATAATCCTTTTCAGGGATTTAAAAGTGCCTACCGTCATAGTAGAATGCGGTTTTCTCTCCAATAAGGAAGAAGAAGCAAAATTAAAAACTCTTGAATATCAGGAACTGCTTGCCAAAGGAATAAAACAGGGAATAGATAATTTTTTCGGAAAATAGTTAAAAGTAAAAAAAAATAACCGATATTTATATTAGTAATTTTAATATATAATATAGACAGTTGAATAAGAATAATATACAAAAGATGGAGTGTACCTGATTATGTACCTGAAATATTGTTTGTTTGCCAACATAGCCATATGTATATTGGGCATCATAATCTTTCTTATTATGAAAAAAAGGAATCAAACCAGCCGAAAAAATACTTTTATTCTGACATTCTGTACGGTTATGGCTATGGTTTGCGCTTCGTTGATTCCATTAATCGCAGATTATTTGGTAGAAAGATTTACTTTTTCCATTACGGAATCCCTCATCGTTTCCTTCTTTTTTTTAGCGGCACCGGCCCTGATTATTTTTTATCTGCTGATACCTGTTTTTACAAAACAGTTTATTGATAGCGGTAACAAAACCATAGATGAAGCTGGTATTACGGTTGAGGACATTGTTGGATATTCCGAGGACAAAACCGTTAAAGACCAGGCTCCGGGACAAGACCCCGATACCTTTAAAGCTGCTGAGACAGTTACTGAAAACTTTGAAACCGGTGAGAAGAATAAAGATATCGTTAAGATGGCTGAGACAGATATTTCTCTTGAGGATGAAAGTGAAATCAGAAATGTGTTTCAGGAAATTGGAAAACAGCATGAGGAAAAACTACATACAGAGGAGATACATAGTATTTCAGAAGAACGGAATGTTTACATAGAGGAAGATTTCTCTGAAGAAGAAAATGCCACCGGGAATAAGGAAATCAATACAGAGGTTCCTGCCTTCATTTCCGATAATCAGTCAGTTATTATCAGGTTGCTTGACATAGCCATGGACAGTAAAATCAACCATAATTATCAAATCGCCATCACAGCCTACGAAAGAGCATTGACTCTCGATCCTGACGACGAGCTTCGATATCTTCTGATTCTTGATTTATGCTCTTTGTACAAGATTACAGGAAATCTCGAATCAATCTACAAATTACTGGACTCCCCTCAAAGTAATATGTTAAGTGAAGACAAAAAAGAAGATATATTAAGAAATATTAAAAATTATTAGCGATAATCATTGATATATAAACATTAAACTGATATTATAATATTTGAATTACCATATGTCTTAAAGATTTTATCATAAAACTTAATACCATTAAGGGGGTAGCTGAGGATGAAAACTGCTCAGCAGATTATCGGTTTGCCGGTAGTAAGCATTTTTGATGGGAATGAGATCGGAAAGGTCAAAAACGTCATTATCAATGCTTCAAAAGGTACGATAGACTTTTTTGTCATCGACAGCGGTATCAGGTCACTTTCTGGAGGCGTAATTCCCGCCGACAGAGTTTTAGGTATAGGAGAATATGCATTAACCATCCAACAACCTGATGATATCAGTGATATTGTGAAAATTCCGGCCGCCATCGAACTTATGCAGAAAAATATTACAGTAAGTGGTACCAGAGTTTTAACGAAAAAAGGCAGCCTTTTGGGTAAAACCGGCGATTTTTATGTTAATGATGAGAGTACTTATAATATAACCGGTGTTGAATTTGTACCCGCAGATAAATCGTTGCCGTCGGGAATTATTCCCCGGAGCAGTATAATAACCTTTGGTAAGGATCTTCTTGTAGTACAGGACGATGTTATTTCTCAATTGATTGAACCCCATTCGATTGAAGAAGAATCCTCAGAAGTATCCTCAGAAGAAAAAAAAAATTCCGGTATAGATCAGGAAATTATTACCCAGGATGAGATCGTGTACTCTGAGGTAATAAGCCAGGAACCCGTACAGGAAAAAACAGAAGAGGCTGAAGAGACTGAGACAGAGAAAGAGGAGCTTTTTAATATAGATTTCAAGGTTCCGGACATCAGCTTTGAGATACCGTTTGAAAGCAGTGAAGAAAGCAGCCATCAAACTATCACAGAAGAAAGCAAGACTGACGAAGCCGATGCAGAAGAGTCTGAAACAGGAACAGAAGAGTCTGGATCAGAAGCAGAGGAACCTAAATCAGAAATAGAAGAGCCTGGAACAGAAACTACTGCAGAGGTACCGGTAGAAGAAAACAAAAAAGAAGAGAAGACTTTAAGTGCGGCGGAATTATTTGAACTGCGCCAGAGACAGTACCTTGTAGGCAAGAAAGTAACAAAGACGATATATACCCCGGATGGCCGTGTAATAGTAAATAACGGAGAAATTATTACCGACCGTTTGATAGATGAAGTAAAAGCACATGGAAAGCTTATCGAACTTGTAATGAATTATGAAGAATAAAATCGATGTGTAACGGGCTTACCAAAGCCCGTTACAAAACTTAAGTGAGTCCCACCCGTTATAGAAGATATATGAACACTGGCGGGCTCGGGAGCCCAATCTAAAGTCAATTGTACGGGTCAGGATTTCCTGGCCCGTTTGTTATATGGAGATGAAACAGGATATGAAATTTCAAGCTAAAACCTTATGGGCGATTCTTATTGTTATTCAAATATTATTTGGTAGCGGAACCGGATTGCTGCTACTTTCAGCAACAAAGGTAAATACGGAAATTGTGTCGGTCAGCACAGATGAGATTACATTGGACAGTGTTTCAATTGAATATTTAAGGGAAGTTTTGTCGGATTATTATACTAAGAAGATCGAAAACAGTGAAATAAAAATAGAAATAGAGGGTATACCTTTCTCTGTTCCTTATGAGGATATTGATATTATTGTTGATTTGGATAAAACTATCGAAAATATAAAAAGCAGGTTGCCTGAAAACGGGTTTGAAACGCTGTTTTCACAATCAGTTATTTATGATTTTAAACCGGTTTTTACATATAATTCCGGAAAATTAATCAGAAGATGTGAGGAATTGCTTTCCCATTATAAAACTGAGCCGGTCAAAGAGAAGTACAGAATCGAAAACGGAGCTTTAACACTGATACCTGGAATTCCCGGTTTGAGCATAGACTATATAAAACTGGAGCAAGAATTGAAAAATATTATATTTGTCTCTGCTGAACCATACAGAATAAATTTAAATGATTCTCCGGTTATAATTAAGACTTTGGCGGAACCTGTTTATAAAGAGCCTTTCAATACACTGGTCTCAAAAAGCAATGTGGAATTTGACACTGACCTTATTGAGAAGGCTGAAAACTGCAAAGACAGTATTAATAATGTAATTATCGAGAATAACCAGGAGTTCAGGCTGAATGATATATTGGATTTCTCTCAGTTTTCAGGAGACATGGAAAAGGATTTGTTAAATCGTGTAGCAACCGCTGTTTATCAGGCTGCACTGCCAATGGACGGAATAAAGGTTTTGAATCGTAAGCCTGCTCAAAGAGCGGTGCCATATGCCGAATCAGGTTTGGAGGCAGTTATTGAAGGTGAAGGCGCCAATCTGATTTTCAGTAATGAAACAGGGAAGCCTTTATTACTGTTATCTGAAATAATTGCAGGCAGATTCAATGTTTTCTTTGCCTCTACAGGTGAAATCATCACCGGAACTTTGAATGTAGAAAAAAGGGATTTTATTCCTCCTTCAGTTATAACCGTAGTGAATGAATCTCTGTCTCCCAATGTAACAAGAGTAATATCTGAAGGAGTGCCAGGATTTACCGCTTATGTCACCCGTAAAATTAACGGAAAGACTGAAGAAATATCTCGGGATAAATACCAGCCGGTCAGCAGGACTGTTGAAACCGGCGCAAAGCCCGTTGACGCAGGGTCAAAATAAAAAAATAATCAATGGGACGGTTCTATGGCAGCCATACTTCGGTGTTAACCTAACCAGAAGAATCGTCCCATTTAGTAAAGTGTTACTTACAGAAATTATGATTTCCTATCTTAACAACTATAGGTCGGCTCCAAATCCATTTGCTGGTGGCAGTCGCCGGGTTATAATAGTAAATGCACCCATACGTCGGATCCCAGCCGTTTAAAGCATCCTGTGCTGCTTTGTATGATGTGTCATTTGGAGGAAGATTTATTTGCCCGTCTGTTACCACATCGAAAGCTCCTTTTTGATAAATCACTCCGGCAATTGTATTGGGAAAACGGCTGTCGGCCACCCTGTTAAGAACCACCGCACCCACTGCGACCATTCCTTCGTAAGGTTCACCGCGGGCTTCCCCATGTATCAACCGTGCTAATAAGTCAATATTACTGTTGGTTGTTGTGGAAGTTCCGGTAGGCAGGCCCAGGGCATACAAGGTTTGCTTGCCGGCTATACCGTCAACTTTAAGACCGTTTTTGCTTTGAAAGTATCTGACTGCCTGGTAGGTCTGATATCCATATTTGCCGTCTATCGGTCCTTTGTAATATCCCCAGGCTTTTAATCTCTTCTGAATCTCGATTACTTCCTTGCCGCTGGACCCGTAATACGAAAGTGTTTCCCTGCTGTAATGATCCATCATGGGACTGGTATATAATAATAAAAATCCCCCCGCCAAAACCATGGCGATAATAAAATAGACCCAAGCAATTTTTGTTCGCTTTTTCATGAGTACCCTCCAAATTGAGTATTCATAAAAAGCTTCTGCAATAGGTCAAAAATTATGCACGATTTTATAAAAAGGGGTATCCATCAAATCCGGCCAGGAAAATAACAACAAGAAGCGCCACCAGAAGAAAATCGCACTCACTGCCTTCCATTAATAAAAGTATTATTAAGGCAATCAAAATAATATCATCCTGTCTTAAATTTCTTAAGAAGGATGGTAAGAATTGCTGTTGTCTGTGATGAACAGGGGCATGGTGTTCTTTTTTATCATCTGCTTCGTAGGGCAGAGGGATGGAGCTGAGACCTCTTGGTTCCATCATTTACTCACCCCTTTGTGTCGCGGTTAAATGTAGGAGCAATAGCGCTAATAATATTGATGACCTTCAAAAGCTGTATGGCTCCGCCCAGTCGCTGCTGTCTCTGTGCGCCCAAAAAAGGCTGTATGGAATTTAACAATGCTATTCTTGAGTCTTTGACATTATTAAGCATTCCCATTATCTCATTAGCTTTTGCCATTAAGCCCGCTTCAAAACTGCTATCCCGTGAGGCGGAAGTGGGAATGTAACCGCCCATTTCTTCGGGAGCAGTGTTTGAACCTGACGAAGGATTATTTCTATTTGAGCTTGACTCGGGTGGCACAATATTTTCTACAATATTTTTCAGTCCACTGGTATCAGACACTCCGAACATATCGGCAATCTGTTTCAGCTTTTTATCAAGCTCATCCGCCATAAAACCGCCTCCGAATCTACTTTAATAATGATCTTAGTCTCTGTGCGATGATGGCTCCGTCAGGACCCAAAACCTGAATAAGTTTCTGAAAATCTCTTTCTGTTACTTTACTCTTAATTTCGTCAAGACTGATTCCCATCTGGTTTAGTTTATTGGGATCAAATTCATTTATTTTTTCAAGGATCTCATTGGTATCGATTTGGCCCAGTCTTTTCTTAAGTTCGTTAGGATCCTCATTCCTCAGCATTTCAAGAGCTTTCTCAAGTTTTTTCTTTTGAATGTTTCCGCCTAATCTGTCAAACATATTATAATTTCCTGACATAACTCCACCACATTTAAGAATCCTGACTGCCAGCTTTGGTTCAGATCTGCCGACAGATTAAGAATTCCGTTTCCCCATAATTAACATCTCATCAAATTGTATGCAGGTATGCTTGTCATGTTGCATATAAAGTATAAAAACAAAATTCAGCCGTGTAATAAAGAAGCACTGCGAAAAGATTACAAAAATCCATAATCTTAATACGCAGTGCGATAATTTACGAAAAGCCGGTTTAAGCTATCGTGCCATAACAGGAAGATTTTGTCCCGTTACAGTTTTTCAAAAATACTGTCCAGAGCTGTAATAAACCTGTCAATATCTTCCTTTGAAATAATCAAAGGCGGCAGCATGCGAATGATATTGTCTCCCACTGAACCGATCAGGTAGCCGGCTTCAAGACATTTCAGCTTAACTGCAACAGCTTTGGGCTGGAAGAGTTCAACGCCTATCATAAGCCCTTTGCCTCTGACTTCTTTGATGATGCCATACTTTTCCTTGAGACTGTTAAGCTCGCTGATAAAGTAATCTCCCATGATGGCAGAGTTTTCGTAAAGCCTGTCGTTTATGATGGTGGAAAGAGCAGCATAGCCTGCGCTGCAGGCCAGGGGATTGCCGCCAAAGGTAGAACCATGGTCTCCGGGCTCAAAGGCTGAGGCAACAGGTTCTTTGGCACAGAGGGCGCCGATTGGGAAACCTCCGCCGAGAGCCTTGGCCAATGTGAAAATATCGGGCTCTACGCCAAAATGTTCATAGGCGAACATTTTACCTGTTCTTCCTAGGCCGCACTGTACTTCATCAAAAATAAGGAGTATACCTTTCTCGTCGCAAAGTTTGCGAACTTGTTTTATATAATCCACATTGGCAGGGTTAACGCCGCTTTCTCCCTGTATCGGCTCCAGCATTACCGCACATGTATATTCGGTTATTGCGCGGTCAAGAGCATCTATATCGTTCATTGGAACGCTTAAGAACTTTGGTGTAAGAGGGCAGTAATTTTTCTGGTATTTTTCCTGTCCTGTGGCGGCCAATGTTGCGAGGGTCCTTCCGTGAAATGATTTTTCCAGAGTAATTATTTCGAATTTTTCAGGGAATCCTTTTTTCCTGAAATAGAGGCGGGCAAGCTTTATGGCTCCTTCATTGGCTTCAGCGCCGCTGTTGGCGAAAAAAACCTTATCACAGCAGGAATTTTCCACTATAAGTTGTGCCAGCTTGGCCTGGGGTTCAATGTAGTAATAGTTGGAACAATGAATAAACTTTTGAGCCTGTTCAACGATTGCATTAACAAGCGCCGGATGGGAGTGTCCAAGCGCATTAACCGCTATGCCTGCAAGAAAATCGTAATATACCTTTCCGTCAAGATCCCAGAGTTTCATTCCTTCACCTCTGGTAAAACAAACCGGCAGCCTGTCACCAAAGGTATTTAAATAGTACTTTTTATCCAATGCGATTATTTCTTTTAAGGTCATAGAAAACCGCCTCCTGTCATTCATTATCTAATAATTATACATATCATTGTATAATTATTCAACACTCTTTGCTGATTAATAATGAAAAATTGCCTATAATTTCATTATAAAACTTATATAAAATTGAAGAATATATAAATTGAAACTATAAAATCAAAAAACTAAAATTAATTATCTGTAATATGATAAATAAAAACAACTGTCAGGGCGGTAAATTTATGGAGGAAATAATTAAGAGAATAATAGATATAGAGCATGAGGCTCAGAATATTTTGGCAGGCGGGTACAAACAGGTTGAAATAATCAGGAAGCATACAGATGAAAAACTAAAAAGCCTGGAAGAAAGTATTACCGAAATGTCCAATCATAAGATTGAGGAGCTTAGACAAAAAGTCCGTTCAGAGGCTGATGAGAAAATAAAAAGTATAAATGAAGGCACAGACAAAAGAATGAAAGCTCTGGAAACTTATGTGGAAAATAACCGGGAAACATGGGAGGATCAAATCTTTAACCGAATTCTCGGAAGGTGATGTTATGCTGAAGGAAATAAAATACAGCGCACTCTCTGGCAAATCCAGAGCTATGTATGGAAAGCTGTTAAGCAAGTTTGATTATAATGCCCTGATACAGAAAAAACGTGTCAGCGAAATACTGGCATATCTAAAGTATAATACCCATTACAGCACTATACTTGCCGAAGTCGATGAGAATAATGTCCACAGAGTGGACCTGGAAAATGCCTTAAAGAAAGATATAATGACCGACTACTCAAAATTCCGCAAATTTGCCGTCGGTCAATTGAAGGAGTTCATAAACGTATATTTCAGGAAAATCGAGATTGAAAGCCTTAAACTGATTTTAAGAGCATTTGAGGCAGGACATGTGGAGTATTCCGTATTGGAAAAATCATTAATGTTCCTGACAGGAAATGATGGCCTGGATATACCTAAACTCGCTCTTTCAAAAGATTTAGAGGAATTTCTTTCCAAGCTCTACGGTACGGACTATTATGAATTATTAAAGCCATTCCTTTATGATAGCGATGAGACGCGCCTTTTTAACATGGAAATGACCTTGGATCTTTACTATATAAGATGTTTAAAAAAAGCTTTTGAAAGACTGCCGGATAAAACAGACAGGGCTATTGTAAAGGAGATGATGGAAACTGAAGCTGATATCCTTAACATATTATGGATATATAGAAGCAAATATCTACATGAATTTCCCAATGAGTTAATAAGAAGCTATTTGGTGCATATCACAGGCAAACTCGGCAGAAAGACGACAGACAGCTTGATAAATACGGAAAATTCAGAAGAATATTTGGATATCCTGAAAAGATCGCCTTACGGTTTTCTGTTTGATGATCAAAATCAACTGTTTTTTGAACACAGTTACCTGGAATACATTCATAAACTTCACAGAACATATTTCAGAAGGCAGCCCTTTTCTGTCGCATGCATAATTTCATACATGAGATTAAAGGAACTGGAGATCGCAAATATCATTACAATCATTGAATGTATCAGATACGGGCTGTCAGAAGAAGAAACACGGAAATTTGTTATAGGAATGAATATATAGGAGAAAGGACAAGGCTATGGCAGTTGAACAAATGAAACATATCAGGGTTATGGGACCCATTAGCAAAATCGATGAATTTGTGCTTAAGCATGTAATCAATGGGAATATTCAACTTGAGCCTGCCTATAAACAACTGAATGTTCCTGGCTTAATTCCCTTTGAAGATGATAACTTGCCTGACAATCTGCTGAAAAGGATGAAAGTGCTTAATGAACATTTTCATGTAAAGATAGAGGCATATGACAAAGAGACCATAAAGAAAGAACTTCTGCCGCCCCTTGATACTGATGCTGCAGAAGCTTTTGTCAGCGAAATTGAGGATAAAATATCGGGTTTCAGAAAAGAGTCGGAGGCAGACAAGGCGGCTATCAGGGAGAGAGAGCAGATTATTAAACAGATACGTCCGCTGGTAAACCTTGATATCAATATTGATGAACTTTTTCACTTTACATTTATGAAATTTCGTTTTGGTACAGTCCCAAAGGATTTATACAACCGTCAGAAAAAGTATCTGGAAGAATTAGATGTCATTGTGGTGCCTGTTTCGGAAGATGATGAAAGTTTATGGCTTTCGTACTTTATGCCTGAGTCGGAAGCCCAGGTTATTGACAATGTTTTTGCCACCATGGGGTTTAACCGAGTAAGGATCTCCGGAGAGATTAAAGGAACTCCAAAGATCACTATTGAAAGAATAAAAACAGAAATTATCCTGCTGCAGGAAAAGCTGCAGCAGGATAAAAAAAATATGGATAAGTATTTGGAATCCAAAAGAGGGGAATTTTCAAAACTGTACTATAAAGTTATTTATTATGACAAGTTACATGAGGTGAAAAAATTCTGTTCCCACAGCCACGAAACTTTTTTCCTAGTAGGTTGGATGCCGAGTGCCGATTACGAAAAATTCGCGAAAGAAATTGATGCCGCAGATCGGATAGTACTTGGGTGTGAAGATCCTGACTGTGTTATCAATGCGGCTCCGCCCACTGTTATGAGGAATAACCGGTTTTTTAAACCATTTGAAAGTCTGGTCACTATGTATGGTCTGCCATCTGCAAAAGAGCTGGATCCCACCCCTTTGCTTTGCATAACCTTCGTGCTGATGTTCGGGTTCATGTTCGGTGATGTAGGGCAGGGTGCAGTTATCGCAATTCTCGGACTTATACTGTATAAAATAAAAAAAATGCCCTTAGGCGCTGTGATGGTTTACGTAGGAATATCTTCCGTAATTTTTGGTTTTGTTTACGGTAGTGTATTCGGTAATGAAGAAATAATAAAGCCCATATGGATGAGCCCTCTTCACAGCAAGTCCAATATAAATACCATACTCTATGTTTCTGTGGGATATGGCGCGTTTATAATTATATTGACCATGATTGCCAACATGATAAACTGCATCAAGATGCGTAAGTGGGGAAAACTCTTATTTGATAAGAATGGTCTTGCGGGGCTGCTCTTCTACGGAGGACTTGTAATTGTCGTTTTGATTTATATTAAGACGGGGCGCTTAATACTATCAGGATTAGTCTTGTTACCGGTGGTCATTATTCCGACCCTGATGATTCTCTTCAAAGAGCCTCTGGAAAATTTGATACTGCGCAAAGATCACATTATGCCAAGTGAAAAAGGTATTTACTTTGTCGAGTCGGGCTTTGACATATTTGAGACTTTGCTGTCCTTCTTTTCCAGTACGGTTTCTTTTGCCAGAGTCGGCGCTTTTGCTCTCAATCATGCAGGCCTTTCCCTTGCGGTTTGGACTTTATATGGGATGATGAGAGGGATAGGCGGAATTTTGATTATTATTATCGGTAATATTATAACAATAGGTCTTGAAGGTCTCATCGTAGGGATACAATGCATGCGCCTGGAGTTTTACGAGATGTTCGGCCGATACTATATTGGCGAAGGATATGAATTCAAACCCGTAAGAGTCACAGAAGATTAAATGAAATCAGCTGACAGGATTCTGACGGCGGGAATAAATATTATTAGAAAACGGAGGTCATTTTATGGAATTTATACTGATTATCGCGATTGCTTTGGTTCTGTCTACGGTAGGTATAGGAATTACCTGTGTTAACAAAGGAATCAAAGGTAAAAACTACAAACAGATTATGGGTATGAATATTACTGCTCTGGCAGGGATCATTATCGTAGCGACAATTGTATTGCTGTCAGGCGGAATAAGTGCTTTTGCCGCGGAGGAAGCCGGCAATGCGGCTCAATCGGCGGAAGGACTTAAATATATTGCTGCCGCCATATCTATAGGCATTTCGGCCATAGGTTCCGGTATAGCTGTCGCGTCCAGCGGAGCGGCTGCATTAGGCGCTTTAAGCGAAGATCCCAAAATCTTTGGTAAAGCTTTCGTATTTGTAGGCCTGGCTGAAGGTATTGCCATTTACGGCCTTATAGTATCAATCCTCATTCTGAATGCTTAATTGAGGTTCTTAAAAATGAAGATGTTTCTTATAAGCGATAATATTGATACAAAAATAGGTATGCGGCTTGCCGGCATTGACGGTGTGATTGTCCACAGCCGGGAGGAAGCTCTGGATGCTTTAAAAAAAACCATGGCTGATAAAGAAATTGGTATTATCCTTATTACCGAATTAGTATCTGCCATGTTTCCAGACGTTATTTCAGATTTTAAGCTGAATCATTCAAGGCCGTTGATTGTTGAAATTCCTGACAGGCACGGTACAAGACGCCGTCCGGATTACATCATGGAAATTATAAATGACGCAATCGGAATTAAATTATGACAGGAATGATCCGGTTTAATTCATGTTCAACAGTCATGGGGTCAATAGATTGGAGATGTTTATGGCAAAAGTAGAGGAGAAATTGAGAAAGTTCTCATATATGGTTATGAGAGAAGCCGATGCCAGGAAAAAGAAAATAATATTAGAGGCTAATAAGGACAGTGACGCGGTCATTGCCGAAAGAGAACTTCAATTATTAAAAAAGGCCTATGAGCAAATTCATGAATCCCTGGACATTATTGAGAGGGATTGCAATGAAGAGGTGTCGAAGGCTATTCTGGCAAGCAAGCAAAAACTCTTTAACCGGCGGGAGGAAATCATACGGCAGGTGTTCTCCAATGTTGAGGAAAAGCTGATAGCCTTTAAAAACACTGATGAATATAAGAACTATATGATCGAAAGGATTCTTCGCAGTCTGGAAGAAATAGGTCCGGGAGAGATTTTGATTTATGCAGATGGTGATGATTTGCCGATTATAGAAGAAATCAGGTCCAAGACCGGAAACAGATTCCAACTGTCAGAGAGTGAAGAACGGCTTATAGGAGGCTTTATCATTTGCAATAAAACTAAGGGACTTATGTATAACTACTCTTTCGCTAACGGGCTTAATCAGGAGAAAGCTTCGTTTTTGGAAAACTACGGGCTTTCTTTCGAATGATAAATAACTCATATAAAACTGAGGGTGGACAGATGAAAAACTCATCACATGGAAGAATATATGGAATAAACGGTCCGGTTATAAAGGTTCGCGGCGACCATGCATTTCAAATGTACGAAATGGTGCTGGTGGGTCATGACAGGCTTATAGGTGAAGTTATCTGGGTTTTTGAGACTGAAACCATTGTACAGGTTTATGAAAACACTACCGGGCTTAAGCCGGGTGAACCTGTATTATCCACCGGAAAACCCCTTACCGTTAAATTAGGACCAGGTATCATCGGCAATATTTTTGACGGCATAGAGAGACCCCTGAAAAAAATTGCCGAAAACACAGGTATCTTCATAAAACGCGGCAGTACCATGGATAACCTGGACGGTGAAAAGCTGTGGCATGTCAAAATGCTGGCCAAGCCCGGCGATCATGTTGACCAGGGAGAGTTTATAGCGGAGGTAAAGGAAACCGAGTCGGTTATCCATAAGATAATGGTACCTCCCGGAATAAAGGGAGAGATCATCGAAGCTGTCGGAGACGGAGAATACACTATTGATCAAACGATAGTTAAGGTTAGAGACGGTAAAATGATACATAGCCTTTCGCTTGTCCAGGAATGGCCTGTGCGGGAACCAAGACCATATTATCACAGACTTCCTTTGGACATACCTCTTATTACAGGCCAAAGGGTCATAGATACATTGTTCCCGATGGCAAAGGGAGGAGCGGCCGCAATTCCGGGAGGGTTCGGCACCGGTAAGACTCTTACACAGCATCAGCTTGCAAAATGGGCCAATGCTGACATTATTGTTTATGTCGGCTGCGGAGAACGCGGAAATGAAATTACCGAGGTACTTGAGGACTTTCCTAAGCTGGTGGATCCCCGAACCGGAAGGCCGTTGATGGAACGAACCGTGTTGATAGGGAACACCTCCAATATGCCTGTTGCCGCAAGAGAGGCGTCTATTTATACAGGCATCACTTTAGCCGAGTATTATCGTGATATGGGATATGATGTGGCTATTATGGCCGATTCTACATCCAGATGGGCTGAAGCCCTCAGAGAAATATCCGGCAGGCTTGAGGAAATGCCCGCGGAAGAGGGATTTCCGGCATATCTGCCCTCCAGGCTCTCCGAATTTTATGAAAGAGCAGGGCGGGTTGAGAATTTCAACAAAACGCAAGGATCAGTTTCAATAATAGGGGCGGTATCTCCCCAGGGCGGAGATTTCTCCGAACCGGTTACCCAGAATACAAAACGGTTCGTACGATGCTTCTGGGCTTTGGATAAATCCCTGGCATATACCAGGCATTATCCTGCTATCAACTGGACCAACAGTTACAGTGAATACAGCCAGGAGCTTTCCGAATGGTACAGAGTGAATGCTCATCCTGAATTCATGGATAAGAAAGCTAAAATAAGCCGGATCCTGCAGGAAGAAGAAAAATTGCTGGACATAGTCAAACTTATTGGAAGCGATATACTTCCTGATGAGCAGAAGCTGGTTCTGGAAACAGCCAGGGCTATCAGGCAGGGTTTTCTGCAGCAGAATGCGTACCATGAGCAGGATACCTATGTTCCGGTCAAAAAGCAGTATCTGATGATGGATTCTATTTTGCGGTTTTATGAGAAAGCCGTTGAGCTTGTTTCAATCGGCGTACCGGTGTCTGTCATAAGAAAATCCGGCGCATTCGAAGAGCTTATACGAATTAAATACAATATACCCAATGATGATTTCAGTGCTTTTGAAGATTTAAACGGGAGACTGGAAAAAATTCTTGAAGAAATAGAAGCTGAATATAGAAAATAGAATGTCCCCTTTAATTTTACCGACAGTTGAAGCACTGTAATAAAGGCTTCCGGAGGGGTGAAAAGTATGAATGTTGAATACATGGGCCTTAAAGAGATTTCCGGACCATTGGTGGTGATCGATGGAGTAAAGGACGCTTCTTATGAAGAAATGGTGGAAATCACAGTAGGCAGGAATAAGCGACTTGGCAGAATTATAGAAATTTACGGAGAAATGTGTGTAGTGCAGGTATTTGAAGGTACTCGCGGGATTTCACTTGAAAATACACGTTCCAGGCTTCTTGGGAAACCGTTGAAGATGCCTCTTTCTATGGAACTGTTGGGAAGAGTGCTGGATGGGATAGGAAGGCCTGTGGACGGCCTGGGAGAGATTTTTCCTGAGAAAAGCCGGGATATTAACGGTGAACCTCTAAATCCGGTTATGAGGGAATATCCCAGAAATTTTATACAGACGGGTATATCCTCTATTGACGGGCTTATTACTCTTATTCGGGGACAAAAACTGCCGGTGTTTTCCGGAAGCGGCCTGCCTCACAATCAGCTGGCGGTTCAGATCGTACGGCAGGCAAAAATCACCGATGCCGGAAATGAAAACTTTGCTGTGGTTTTTGCAGCTATGGGTGTTAAGCATGACGTTGCCGAATATTTCAGGCAAAGTTTTCAAAAGAGCGGCGTTTTGGACAGAGTGGTCATGTTCCGCAATTTGGCAAATGATCCCGTGGTAGAAAGGATAGTTACTCCAAGGTGCGCCTTGACTGTAGCCGAATATCTTGCATATGAAAAAGGAATGCATGTGCTGGTCATTCTGACCGACATGACATCTTATGCAGAAGCGCTGCGTGAAATATCGTCCTCTAAGGGAGAAATACCCTCCAGGAAGGGTTACCCGGGATACTTATACAGTGATCTGGCTTCAATTTATGAGCGGGCGGGAATGGTTAAGGGCTGTAAGGGTTCTATAACCCAAATCCCTATTCTTACAATGCCCAATGATGATATAACTCATCCTATTCCTGATTTAACAGGATATATAACCGAGGGGCAGATAGTTTTGGATAAAAACTTTGCCTTAAAAGGCGTATATCCGCCCATCAATGTTCTGCCGTCCCTGTCACGGCTTATGAAGGACGGTATTGGAGAAGGATATACCAGAGAAGATCATCCACAGGTTGCTAACCAGCTTTTCGCGTCCTATGCCAGGGTGCAGGAGGTACGGGCTTTAGCGTCTGTCATCGGTGAGGAAGAACTAAGTCCCGTCGACAAGTTATATATGAATTTCGGACGGGAATTTGAGAATAGATTTATAGCACAGGATTTCCGGGAAAACAGGAGTATGGAAGATACTCTTGATTTGGGCTGGGAATTATTGAGGTTATTGCCCAAAGAAGAACTGGACCGTCTTTCACCTGAGGTCATAGATAAGTACTATACGGTTCCCGAATCTAGGAAAGGTGATTTCTGATCTATGGATATGAATTTATTCCCCACTAAAGGGAACCTGATAAAGGCCAGGAATTCTCTTGTTTTATCGCGCCAGGGCTATGATTTGCTGGAGAAAAAGCGTAATATTCTGGTGCGGGAAATGATGAACATGATAGAAAAGGCCAGGAAGGTGAACGATGAGATCCTGACTCTTTTCAGTGAAGCCTATAAAGCTCTTCAGGATGCTAACATCAGCCTGGGTATTTCAGTCGTTCAGCGAATAGGATATGCCATACCTGAGGAAGATAGCGTTCAAATCAGAGAACAAAGCATAATGGGCGTTGAAATACCGATAGTATCTATCGAAGAAAAAAAGATGCAGCCCAGATACAGTTTTCACATGACTAACGGCGCTCTTGATATGGCGCGAAAAAAATTTGAACAGGTTAAAATCCTTTCGGCCCAATTGGCTGAAATTGAAACCTCCGTATACAGACTGGCCCAAAATATCAGACGGACCATGAAACGCACAAATGCGCTTAAGAACATAATAATTCCCAGATATGAAAGCCTCACTTCCACAATCGAAAATGTATTGGGGGAAAAGGAAAGAGAGGAGTTCTCACGTCTGAAAGTTATCAAGAGCGTTAAAGAAAAAAAGAATTAAAATTTTAGTTTGACAACAGAGGATTCAAATTGTATTATATATAGAAATAAATAATAATATTTAAAGGCAATGAAGGAGCCTCTGTAATTATTGGTTTCCTTGAAGAGAGCCTGTGGTTGGTGCGAACAGGCAGGAATTTAATTACAGGCATCTCTCCGGAGCCCGTTACCTGAAAGTGAATGTAAGGTATCGCGTCAGCCACGTTACAGGCAAGGGTTTGTTAGAACCTTAATGAGGGCTTTTTCAAAGCTAAAAATGGGTGGTACCACGGGTTATCAGCTCGTCCCAGCGGTAAATTATGCTGGGATGGGCTTTTTTATTTATATATGCCGATTAATTATGCCGAAAATGGAGGAGGTATGAGGTATGAATGAAATGATTATTGAGATTGCTCAGCGAATACGAGGGCTTAGAGAAGACTTTGGCATTTCTGTCGCGGAAATGGCAAAGCTGGTGGAGGTTTCAGAAGAAGAATATTTAAGCTACGAGGAAGGCAAGAGAGACTTTTCCTTTACCTTCCTTTATAAGGTTGCGGTACGCCTTGGCCTGGATATTAGTGAACTGTTAACCGGCAGCAGCCCCACACTGTCGGTCTACACTCATGTAAAAAAGGGGAAAGGACTTGCAATCGAACGCAGAAAAGGATTCAAGTATCTCAGCCTGGCTTATTTGTTCAAGAACAGAAATGCCGAACCCTTCGTTGTGGAGGCTCCTTATGATGAAGCTGCCGATAATGGAGAGATCCTGCAAAGAAGTCATGACGGGCAGGAGTTTGACTATATCTTAAGCGGATCATTGAAGGTAAGAATAGATGATCATGAGTTCATCATGGAAGAAGGAGACTCTGTGTATTATGATGCGACACGGAAACACGGTATGGTAGCAACAAACGGTAAAGACTGCGTATTTCTGGCAGTGGTAATAAGAGATCAGAACGGGAGGATGGGTTGATGTCCAGGTTATATAAGGAATACATAATTGAGACACTGAATGAAGACGGTAGTGTTAAAGAGGTAAGTTTCAAGAAAGATGAATACTATAATTTTGCTTATGACGTAGTTGACAGGTTAGCGGCTGAAAAACCGGAAAAACTGGCTATGGTCTGGTGCAATGAAGCCGGAGATGAAAGGTTTATCACATTTAAGGAAATGAAAGAATACAGTGATAAAACTGCTTCCTTTTTCCTGAGCCTGGGGATAAAAAAAGGCGATGCAGTCATGCTTATTCTGAAACGTCATTATGAATGGTGGTACTGCATGATGGCGCTTCACAAGATTGGCGCAATAGCTATTCCGGCTACCAATCAGCTGATGACTAAAGATATCGTCTACCGTGTGAATGCTGCCAGCATAAAGGCAATAGTGTGTACTTCCGACGGACATGTATCAGACCTGGTGGATGAGGCTCAGCAAGAGACCGAGACCCTTAGTATAAAGGTTATCGTAAGAGGCAAGAAAGACGGATGGGTAAGTTATGAAGAGGGTATAGCCACAGCGCCTGATTTCGTGCCTCCGACAGGTGAAGACCGGCCGAAAGCCGAAGAAATTATGTTGATGTATTTCTCGTCAGGTACAACTGGTATGCCTAAAATGGTAGCTCATAATCATTATTATTCGCTTGCTCATATTCCTACTGCGGTTTATTGGCATAACGTGGATCCTGATGGTCTGCACTTAACTGTTTCCGAAACCGGATGGGGCAAAGCTGTCTGGGGGAAATTATACGGTCAATGGCTTGCCGAAGCCGCCATATTTACATTTGACTTTGACAGGTTTAATCCTGATGAACTGCTCAAGAGGATAGAAAAATACAAGGTAACAACATTCTGCGCTCCGCCGACGATTTACAGATTCCTTATCAAGGAAGACCTTACCAGGTATGATCTTTCATCAATAAAATACTGTACCACAGCAGGCGAAGCCCTTAATCCGGAAGTATTCAACCGGTTTAAGGAATTAACGGGCATCAGGCTGATGGAAGGCTTCGGTCAGACCGAAACCACTCTGTGCCTTATGACAGCTACCTGGATGGAACCAAAGCCGGGATCAATGGGTAAACCATCGCCGCTTTATGATATGGATCTTGTTGACGAAAACGGAAAAAGTGTAGAACCCGGAGAAGTCGGCGAAATTGTCATAAGACTCGATAAAGGAAAACCCACTGGCCTTATGCTGGGATATTACAGGGATGAAGAAAAGACAAGCCAGGCAATGCGTGACGGACTATATCATACAGGTGATACTGCCTATAAGGATGAGGATGGATATTTCTGGTATGTCGGAAGAACCGATGATATTATTAAATCCTCAGGATACCGCATTGGTCCCTTTGAGGTTGAAAGCGTCATCATGGAACATCCAACTGTGCTGGAATGTGCGGTCACCGGCGTTCCTGATCCTGTAAGAGGCCAGATAGTCAAAGCGACTATCGTACTGGCAAAAGGATATCAGCCAACCGAAGAATTAAAAAAGGAAATACAGGATTATGTCAAAACCCATACCGCGCCGTATAAATATCCTCGTATCATAGAATTTGTTGAGGAGTTGCCCAAGACCATCAGCGGAAAAATCCGCCGAACCGAAATCAGGGCCAAAGACAGAGCCAAAGAAAATAAATAAACAGGATGACATATCTTTCGAATTCGGTTTATTCTATTTATTGGACTTGCAGATGCCGGGTCAATACTATATAATATAGTTTACCGTGCTAGACGGGGAGTTAGCGGTGCCCTGTATCCGCAATCCGCTATAGCGGAGTCGAATTCCTGTTTGAGGCATGCAAGTGTAAAGTCAGTTATGCTGCAAGGTATGATGAAGATTGGGTCTTGCGCAATTCAGAACTGTGAACCCCGTCAGGTCCGGAAGGAAGCAGCGGTAAGCGGAACCTCTGGGTGTGCCGCAAGTCAGCCTGATCCGAGTATGCTGCGCATGGTACGTTTGTACTTGCCTGTCGAGGACAGGTGCACGGTTTTATTATGAGAAAAACGAGGTTTATGCCTCGTTTTTTTTACATTGCCGATGCCCGGTCGATCCCTTGCGAAGGTTTTTTTAAACTGGTAAACTGTTAATGCAAATATGTAACCGGTTTTGCAGCCGAATTATGTTATGAAGGAATGATACAATGGCGCACATGGCATTATACCGGAAATGGAGACCTTTAACTTTTGATGATGTGGTAGAACAATGTCATATCGTAACAACGCTGAAAAACAGTATTAAGAACAATACCGTAAGCCATGCATATCTGTTTTGCGGAACGAGAGGTACTGGCAAGACAACCCTTGCAAAGATCTTTGCCCGGGCTGTCAATTGCACAAACCCTAAAGACGGAAGTCCATGTAACGAGTGTATGACCTGCAAAGGTATTCTGGACGGTTCCATACTGGATGTCATAGAAATTGACGCCGCTTCCAATAACGGTGTGGACGATGTCAGAGAGATAAAGGAAGCTGTAATGTATGTGCCTGCCGTTACGCGATATAAAGTGTATATTATTGATGAGGTCCATATGTTGTCAACCGGCGCGTTCAACGCTCTGTTAAAGACACTGGAGGAACCCCCCTCCAATGTGGTGTTTATTCTGGCTACCACAGAACCTCATAAACTTCCTGCCACTATTTTATCCAGATGCCAGAGGTTCGATTTTAAAAGGATCACTGCAAAAGGCATTGAAGAAAGGCTTAAAGTTATTGCCGGGGATTGTAATGTTTCAGTTGAAGATGATGCATTAAGACTCATAGCAAGGATTTCTGAGGGTGGAATGAGAGATGCCATAAGCCTTTTGGATCAGTGTATCAATATGGGGAAAACGACGATTACCCACAGGGATGTCCTGGAAATGTCGGGTTTATCGGCGACAGAAGCTGTAAACACTTTTGCGGAAGCAATTATAGACAAAAATGTCTCTGCCGCGCTTAACGCAATTAAAGAGGCCATAGACCAGGGAAGGGACTTGAAACCTTTTTGTAATCAGTTGATTTTATGGTTCAGAAATCTGATGCTTTTCAAAAACGGAGGCGCGGCGCTGAATCTGATCGATTTAAGTGAAGAAGAACTTCAGCCTTTAAAAAACGCGTCTGACAGGATTGATTTGGAACGGATATTGAAGGTAATCGAGGAGTTGTCGGAAACCGAAGGGCAATTGAGATGGGCTGAAAACCCACGGATTATCATGGAAGTGGCGGCGGTCAAACTATGTTCCGATATACCAGTATACCAGAATCCTTCAAATGATATTTTAGCCGGTTTTGAGATGAGGCTTCAGCAATTGGAAGGCAGGATATCGCAGATTCAACAGGGGGTGAATCTGCAGCCGGTCCATCCTGATAAAAAAGCAAAGCCCGCAAAAAAGATCACTGAGAAATCCGAATCAGAAGAGGAAAAAATACCGGCAAAAACCGAAAGTGATCCTAATTTTGCCGGAGAAAAGTACAGGCTCAGCCAGTGGCCACACGTTATAGAGTATATCCGTTCGGAAAACAGGATGAAAGTATATGCTTATTTGTTGGACACATGGTGTTTTATTTCCGATGATGGAACGGCAAATGTGGTGGTACAGGGAGATGACGCACTGAAAAAAACCGTACTGAGCCGAAAAGACAGCCTTGAAATCATCGAGGATGCAATAAGTCATGTACTAGGCAGGGATATGAAGGTAAAAATCATCGAAGAAAATAATTTAGGTTCAGCAGCGTCGGAAAATGAGGCGGATCCGGTACTGGAAAAAATAATGAAATTCGCTACAGAAAACAATATCCCCCTAAAGATCGAGGAATAGAGAAAAATGAAAAAAATATTCGGGAGCTGATTTATAACTGCTCCCGAAATATATTTTTGTCAATGCTTTAGGTAGATACGATATTTAGTTATATATAGCAATGGTCATTTTCTATGCCTGTCATGTTAAAAATCTGAAAATGTTGTCCTGTTGTCAGCCTATGTTGTACTCATGTTGTTGACTGTGCTGCCGCTAAAAAATGTCGCCCCTGATGTAAACTATACCGCGGTTAATGCTGTGAACCATGATGTTGCCTATGTTGCAGACTATGATGCCGACTATGCTGATGCCTCTGGTGTACTCCTGTTGCCCCCCGGTTGATTGCTATTTTTGTCATTATCAATATCACTGCCCGATGCTATTTTATATTGTGGCTGTATGCCTTGATTACAACGTTGCCAATAAAATTGACCTGATGTCTCATGATATTTGCTGAGCCTTGATGTCGATGCTGCTAAAGTAATAAGTATTGGCTCTTACGATATATTTGGCATATTTACCGCCCCTGTTAATACCTCTGCCTTGATGTTTCTCTCTCTATTGATAATAACAATCTATATTGTAATGTCTTAAGACAAATTTATATTAAAACATGGACATAAATATTACTATGAAAAAAATAAGGGTATTACCCCGAAAAAAACAAGATTTGTCATAATAATTGTTAGTCACTGAAAATTCTATCGCAAATGACCGAAATTTCGTAAAAAAACTGATATTCTATTAATAATTACTGCATGAACAGTGGAAAATAATTGTGAAATAATCAATAAAAGCTTGACAAATGGTAATACTAATTGATATATTAAACCAGTTAAGTGGTATCCATATCTTGATTATTTCCCAAGTATGTAATAGTAGACGGAATTTGAATAAATATGATACTGTTTATATTTTCAATAGGCAGGCACTCATATTCGAGGGCAGGGGTAGATTGTTAAAGTTTAATAATAGAATTAATAAGAGATTAATAATATAAAATGTAGAATTTCTCAAAGAACATTTTTTTCGCGCAAATATGAAATGAAATATAAGAAGTTTACACAAGGCGGTGTATTATGAAAGACAGATCCATTCTTGAGCGCAAATCTCTTGAAGATCTCAGGTATATTGCAAAAATGCTGGGATTAAAAAGCATAACCAGGTATAGAAAAGCGGATTTGATTGATTTGATTTTAAGTACGGGAGAAGCTTCTCAGCCCAAATCCGAAATGAAGGACCAGAGCCCTCCTGAGACAAAGGCTATATCGGAAGAAGAACAGGATAAAGCTCTTCAGGACGAGAAAAAACCGGAGGACAGAACAGAAGATAAAACTTCTGCAGAAAAGAAAAAAAGAGGAAGGCCCAGGGCTGCTTCGGCCGATGAAAAGAAAGAACCGAAGCAAGAGCCTGAAGATAGTATTACAGAACAGGAGATCAAGTCTGAAAAAGCCGAGGCCCCGGCTAAAAAACGGCGGGGTCGCCCTAAAAAGTCTGAGGAGCAAGCTGCAGAAAGTGCAGTTGATCAGCTGTCAAAAGATGTAGAGCTTAAAGAAGAGGATGCTGTCTTAACACAAGTTAAACAGTCTGAGGAAGAATCAATACCCAAAAAATCCAGTACAAAAACCACACGAATAAAAATCGGAGCAGTAAAAGAAAGCGATACTGCTCAAGAAGACCAGATCGTTGAAGATGTCGATAATTCCGACACTGTCCAAATAAGCGATATTGCTGATTCCACTGTTATTCCGCAGGATGAATCAAAGAACGGTGAAGAATTGAGCGAGACTGAAAAGGAAAAGACTGAAGGAAACGGAGAAGATGACAGCAAAGCTTCCAAATATGGGAAAGCTAAAGATTTGTCCCGTTTAGAAAGTGAAAACCCTGTTACGGGTATTCTGGAAGTTCTCCCCGACGGATACGGTTTCCTGCGCGGTCATAATTATCTTTCCGGACCTAAGGATATTTATGTTTCGCCTTCCCAAATACGCAGATTCAATTTAAAAACCGGCGATAAAATAGTCGGAAAGGGAAGGATCCAAAAAGAAGGGGAAAAATTCCAGGCTCTTTTGTATGTGTCATCTGTAAACGGAGATCCGCCTGAGGTAGCTCAAAAAAGACGGCCGTTTGAAACACTGACCCCCATATATCCGGATGAGCGTATTACTCTTGAGTCAGATCCAAAAGAATTATCCACCCGCCTTATTGACCTGATCGCTCCCATCGGAAAAGGTCAGAGAGGTCTTATAGTTTCGCCTCCAAAGGCAGGTAAAACCATACTGCTTAAAAAAATAGCGAACGCTATAACAGCAAAGTACCCTGAAATTGAAGTAATCGTGCTGTTGATCGATGAACGGCCGGAAGAAGTTACTGACATGCAGCGTTCCATAAAAGGTGATGTAATTTATTCGACCTTTGATGAGGTTCCCGAACATCATATCAAGGTTGCTGAGATCGTTTTGGAAAGAGCTCAGCGTCTGGTAGAGCATAAAAAAGACGTGGTTATTCTTTTGGACAGTATTACACGTCTGGCTCGCGCTTATAACCTTACCATTCCGCCGACAGGAAGGACTCTGTCGGGAGGTCTGGATCCGGGAGCTCTTCATAAACCCAAGCGTTTCTTCGGAGCAGCCCGAAACATAGAAAACGGCGGAAGTTTGACTATTATAGCTACCGCACTCATAGATACGGGAAGCCGTATGGATGATGTTATTTACGAAGAATTTAAAGGAACAGGTAACCTTGAGCTGCACCTGGACAGAAAGCTGTCAGAAAAACGTATTTTCCCTGCAATCGATATAAACCGCTCCGGAACCAGAAGGGAAGAGTTGCTGCTGTCCCAGAAGGAGCTTGAGGGAATCTGGACTATTCGTAAGGCCATGAGCAATCTCGGTACTGCCGACGTTACCGAGATGATCATAAACAGACTTATGAATACAAAGACAAACGAGGAGTTCGTAAATGGCATAAATACCGCTCTGACTCAGAGAGAAAAGAACAGTTACGATACATTGTATAAATAAATGACATAAATACAATACTTGCATTGACTGAGCCGGTGTGGTAAAATACCAATCGATGCTTTTTTAAGGTGTTAGGAAAAATCGAATTCTATAAATAAAGTTATTCGTTTAAGCGAGGTGAAAACCATGCGTGAAGGTATCCATCCGAAATACGGGACTGCAATAGTGCGCTGTGCATGTGGAGAAACATTTGAGACAGGTTCGACAAAACCTGAGCTTCGTGTAGAAATCTGCTCACAATGCCACCCCTTCTTTACAGGAAAGCAAAAGCTTGTTGACACCGGTGGCCGTGTTGATAAGTTCAAGAAAAAGTACGGTATGAAATAATAGCCTGAATATATTTCAGGAACTTTATTCTGTGACCATAAAAGACCGGGAATCCTCCCGGTCTTTTGCTTATGTGTGTGCCACGCATGGCACGTAGCTAGGCGGTGAAAGTCCGCTGTGGGG